>Ga0247777_1000013_pt1 | contig 256136 bp, 229 predicted proteins | sample UWRJL154409C5_FD_179937 | JGI IMG/M metagenome (GOLD analysis project Ga0247777, IMG submission 179937) | Plant litter microbial communities from Arlington Agricultural Research Station in Wisconsin, United States - UWRJ-L154-409C-5 | ecosystem: Environmental > Terrestrial > Plant litter >... | reverse complement strand
CGGCTCCGCTGGCGTCGGTGGCGGCTTCGGCAAAGGCGGCGGCACCGCGGGCGGCGGCGGCGGTTTCGGCAAAGGTGGCGGCACCGCGGGCGGCGGCGGCGGCTTCGGCAAAGGCGGCGGTACGGCGGGTGCCGGCGGCGGCTTTGGCAAGGGCGGCGGCAAGGGCGGCGCCGGCGGCACGTCGGCGGGTGTCGGCGGCGCATCCGGCAAAGGCGGCGGCGGCGCCTAGTTCGACTTTAGCGTGACGTTTGCGGCACTCGCGGTGCGGCTGGTTCGCCCCTCGAGTGCTGCAAGCTGTCGCTGGTTCGCTCGATCAGCGCGGCGGTTTTCGCCGATTTGAAACGAGAACGAAACTACGGCCCTCAGCAGCGCCAAATTGGCACGCATAGCTGCAGTAACAGCAGCTGCGCGCGAGCAGGCAGCGCTTCGAGCGCTTTCGTTCGTCGTCGCGTCGTTATTTCGTTTTGTTGCCCGCCCATTGCTATTTGTAGCATTGCCGGGATATCAAGCACCTGTTGGCCGACGTTCGTTAGGGGGACCGAGGGGTCCGAGCGAAGTGAGGCTCGACAGCAACTGCGGATTGGCCTGAGCGAAAGCGAGAAGCGATGTCGATAATGAAGAAGCGTGGTGTGCTTACGACTGCCGGCGTGTTCACTCTGGTCGGTGCTGTTCTACTGAGCGGCTGCGGTTCCGACGGAACCGATGGTGGCGGCGGTGGTGAAGACAACGAGGGCGGCAGCGGCGGTGCTCGTGCGGGTTCGTCGAGCACTGCGGGCAAGTCGGGCAGCGGCACCGCCGGCAAAGGCGGCGCGGGTTCAGGCGGCGCGCCTACCGCGGGCAGCGGTGGCAAAGGCAGCACCGGTGGCGGCGGCAAGGGCGGCGCTGGTGGCAGCGGCGGCAAGGCCGGCGGCGGCGCTGGTGGCGTTGCTGGCAGCGGCGGCAAAGGTGGCGCTGGTGGCAGCGGTGGGAAAGGCGGCGGCGGCGGCAAAGGCGGCGCGGGCGGCAGCTCGGGTGCAGCCGGCAGCGGCGGCAAGGGCGGCGCCGGCGGCACGTCCGGCAGCGCCGGTAGCGGCGGCAAGGGCGGCGCAGGCGGCACGTCGGGTAGCGCTGGCACGTCGGGCAGCGGCGGCACGTCGGGCAGCGCTGGTAGCGGCGGCAAAGGCGGCGCAGGCGGCACGTCGGGCAGCGGCGGCACGTCGGGTAGCGGCGGCACGTCGGGCAGCGGCGGCAAAGCGGGCGGCGGCGGCGCTTAGTTCGTCCGTATCGCTAGGTTTGCAGGCTCGAGAGGCGTTTGCTGCGCCTCTCGAGCGGCGATCCACCCACGCGCGGCTTGATGGTACCGTCCTGCGCGCATGAGTGGAAAAAGCAAACCGGGCCCAGCAGCAAGCAAGAAGCCGACGCGCGAGACCAGCGCGCCGATCTTGCGCCAAGCGGTGTTGCGTCGATTGCCGCAGCGTCTGCGTGCATCTGCCGAGTACCGCGTGCCCCCTGTGCCCGCGCTGCTCGAGCACTATGTGCAGCTGTTCAACAATATCTGGGTCGGCATCGGCCGCGTGTTCACGCCCGAGGACGTCGACCAGTTTCGCACCGGGCTGAAGCAGAACCTGGAGCGCGCGTGGGCGACATCGCCGTACTGCCGGGTGGTGGTGAGCTTCGCCACCGATCCGCCGCCGCAGACCAGCTTGAGCTGGCGCGTCGACGTCGAGACCATGACCATGGCCGACGAGTACGAGCACTGGGTGCAGACTCGCTCGCCGCCGCTGTTCGGCAAGCACCCTGACGCCAAGGTCTTCGATGTCGCGCGCTCACTCGGCGACCCCTCGCAGGTGCCGATCCTCGACATCGGCGCGGGCACGGGGCGCAACACGTTGCCGCTCGCGCGCGCAGGCTTTCCGGCGGATGCCGTCGAATTGGCGCCATCACTGGCCAAGATCTTGCGCGACGAGGCGGAAAAAGAAGGCTTGCCGGTGAAGGTGTTCGAGGGCGACGTGCTCGACGCGAAGCTCGGGATCACGCCTGGCCACTATCGAATCTTGCTCTTGGCGGAGGTCGTCGCTTCGCACTTTCGCACCGCCGCCGAGGTGCGCGCGCTGTTTCAGGTCGCGGCCAAGCTGTTGCCGACGAACGGCTTGCTCATGTTCAGCATATTCCTGAGCAGTGATGGCTATCAGCCGGATGACCTTGCACGTCAGATGTCCGAAGTCTTTTGGTGCAACCTCTTCACGCGTCGCGAACTGCAAGACGCGCACGAGGGTGAGCCGTTCCAGCTCGTATCGGATGAGTCCGTGCAAGCCTACGAGAAGGCGAACTTGCCTGCCGAAGCTTGGCCGCCCACCGGCTGGTTCGAAACTTGGACGGGCGGGCAAGATCTGTTCGAGTTGCCCGCGGGCAAACCGCCGCTCGAACTGCGCTGGGTCGTGTATCGCAAGACCACTTGAGCCACGCTAGTTCGAGCGAAACAGCCAGGTCAGGCCGAGGATGCTCAGGCCGATCACGATCAACGCGAGCACGGCGACCACGCCGTCGACCGCGCGAAAACCGTGGGCTTTCTTGGGCGGTTTGGGCGCTCGGGTGGGCACTTCGGCGAGCGGCGCGGCATCCCCCGCGCTGACGACGTGAGTCTGCGCGGGTCCGCTCGGCAAAGCCTCGCCCGGGTCGACGTTGGGCGGATCGATCGAATCGCCGGCTTGCATTTGTTCGTCGCGCCCCGCCTCGATCTCGGCCAGCGCGGCGAGCACCGGATCTTCGAAACCGAATTGGCTCGAGCCGAGCGCCAGCACCGCGTGCGGGGGCCACGGGGTATCGCGCTTCGGATCGAGCCGCACTTCGGACAGCAGCGCGCCGTTCTTCGAGCCCAGATCGCGCACCAAGATCTGCGTGCCACGGCGCGTGATCTCCACGTGTCGACGCGAAGCGTCTTCGTCGGTGAGCACGAGATCCGCATTCGGTGCGCGCCCAATGCTGTACACGCGATCGAATTCCGCGAGCAGCAACTCTTTGCCGGCGTCCGGACCGGCGGTCACGAACAGACGTGGCGCGGACAGCTCGCCATCTGCCGCGAGCGAGCTTGCCACCAACGAAAGCGCGATCTCCTTCGTGATCTGCCCTTGGTTCTGGGTGGGCAGAACTTGCGCCGTGGTCAGCTCCAGCCAAATCCGCCCTACGCGGATCAAATCGCCCGAGCGCACCACGCGCGGCGCCTGCGGCGAGAGGCGCACCGGCCCGACGAACGTGCCGTTGCTGCTGCCTTCGTCGACCACGACGTAGTCGGTCCCGCGTTGCCGAATCGAGGCGTGGCGGTGGCTCACGCTGGGATCCGGCAAGCGGATTTCGCAACCCTCACCCCGTCCGATCACGATCCGCGGAGCATCGAAGGTGATGGTTGCCTGAGACTTGAGGTCGCCTGAGCGGACCACGACCGTCAGGGCCATGAGCGGCGCATGATGGACAGCGGAACGGCTCGTGTCCACCTCTTGGCCGAAAATTGCGAGAGCAGCGCACGGCTCGGCTCGGGTTCTTTTTTGGGGCGATCGCGGGGCCTGCTCAGCAGCTCTCGTACGAAATTTGGCCCTTTGTCCGCCGCCGTCTTACTCGGGTTGGGACGCGGGAACCTAGCCAACCCTGGCTTTGGCCCCGCTGGAGGCAGCCATGACCGAAATTCAAGAACGTCGCGCCGAGGGCGCAGGTCGCGTACGGGTCGAGACCCTGGTCGAAGTTTGCGGGAACGAGCCGGGAATTCCGGCCTTCGAGGCCGAAGCGGTCGACGTCAGCGCGCGTGGCATGCATTTGCGCACCGCCTACTTGCCCGACAACGGCGCTCCCCTGGTTTGCCGCTTCGAAGAGGGCGGACGAGAAATCGTGGTCGAAGGCCGCGTGGCCTGGCGCCGCGAAGGCGCTCGCGGTGGCGAGTTCGGGGTCGAATTCACCGCGCTCGACAGCGGCAGCGTGGGCGCCCTACGCGAGCTGTGCGACGGCGCAAACGAGCAAGACGAGCCCCCGCGCGCGCACCACGACGCAAAATCCGAGGTCGGCTCGCGGGTTCGCTTGCACATCGACGGCTTGGGTTCGCCGATGAAGGCGCGCGTCCGCGAGAGCGGCACCCAGAACGTCCAAGTGGGCTCGAACCTCGAATTTCTCAAAGTCGGCCGCAAGCTCGAGGTCGAAGATCTGGAAGCGGGTGGCCGTCGCCAAGCGCAGATCGACGGCGTCAGCGTCGCCATCGACCCGCTCACGCGCGTGCCGCAATTGGTCGTGCAGCTGCGCTTCCCGGGCTCGGAGGACACCACGCCCGAACCGAGCGTGACCGCGCTCCACTTTGGTGAAAAAGTCACCAAGGGCTTCAAAATCCCGGCCAGCGCGGTGACTACGGATGCCGTCGCAGCCGCGCACGATAACGACCAAGACGAATCGGACGAAGACGACGCGGACGCGGCCGCCCTGCGCGGCAAGATCGGCGAAGCGGCCGCCAACGCTGGCGAAGCCGTGCAGACCGCCGGCGCCGCCGTGGCTCGCTTTTCGGCGCGCGCCGCTCAAGGCATGGGCGGACTATTCAAAGGCGCCGGCCTCAAAGTACTCGAACTCACGAAGCGCGCCGAACCTGCGCCACAGCGTCGCACCACGGCGCCCGCCCCCAATGGCAACAAAGGGGTCGAAGGCCAGCGCTTGCGTCCGCAATCTTCTGCGAACGTGAACAGTGCCAGCGAAGGCACCGAGCCCAGTGCGGCCAAGCAACTGCCGCGCAAGAAGCTGATGCTCGGTGCCGGCGGCGTGGTGCTCTTGGCCAGCGTCGCCGCGTTGGCAACGCACTACGCGACTCCGAGCGCGTCGCCACCGGGCGCGCATGCCTCACAAACGCCCGCGGTCACCAGCTTGGCTCCGCCGTCGACGGGCGCGCCGCTGTCCACCGCGCCCACGAACCTCGGCCTGACCACGGGCGGAATTGCCAGCGCAAATGTCCCGCTGTTTGGCCCGACGCCCATGGCTACCATGGAACCCGCACCGCTCGCGCCCCCGCCCGGATCTCCGGAAGCCGTCGAAGCCCAAGAAAGAGCCGACGCCAAGAGCAACCTCTCGGGCGCGCCGGTCTCGAACGCAGCCGCCGACGAAGGCTTCTCCGACGAAAGCTCGGACGACGGAAGCGAGAGCAAGTCGAGCAAAGACGAAAAGAGCAAGAGTGAGAAATCGGGCAAGACCGACACCACGCCCTGGGGTCATGGCAAGCTGCGCTCGCCCACGATCTACCGCCTGCGCCTCGACGCCCCGGGCGGCAAGCTGCAAGGCGCGTTGCTACCGACCGGCTTCACCGTACTCGTGCCCGGTCACAAAGTGATGGAAGCAGGCTCTGGTATCGCCAAGCGTGACAATCGCTTCTCGAGCGTTCGCACCAGCAATCGCACCGAGGGCGCCGAAGTCTCCTTCCGCTTCCGCGACTCCATTCCCGCGTACCGGGTGCGCCTCCGCCGTGACTACATGGAGATCCTGATCAGCGAGGGCGAAAGCTCGAAAGACGCCAAAGAGTCGAAGGATTCCAAGGATTCGAAAGCGAAGAGCTCGAAGAGCGACAGCAAGGTCGCGACGCACGGTAAATCGCACAAGGGCTGAGCGGACGCGCGCCAGGGTCGCGATCAAGCGAACTGGCGCGTCTTTTTGACCAGAGCGAACGCCGAGTCGATCTCTCTCGCACGCTCTTCGACGACCGTCTGCATGCTCACGGGAAACCCCCGGGACGCCAGCTGGTTCGGCTGGTTTTCTCGGGTCAGCGTGCGATGGGCGCTGCGGATATCGCCCTCGCTGGCAGTCGCAGCGACCCCGAGCACGGCGTAGGCGTCGGTGAGTCGCGACTCACTGGCTGCACTCTCGACTCCGTCGCGCATCGACGGAGGGCTCGTGGTCGTGCGTAGGAGCGCTTCGAGTTGAGACAGATCGCGTTCGGATAAGCCGAGCTCGCGCGCCACCTTCATCAGCATGGCTTGCTCGGTGGGGTGCAGCTCGCCGTCAGCGGTGATCGCCATACGCTGGAGCTGCAAGAAGAGTTGAAAAAATGTGCTGCCAGGCGGCGCTAGCCGAGCGAACGCTCGCACTTTTGCCTCGAAGTCGAAGTGCGGTGTCTTGCCGCGGTTGAAAGCAGCCTTTGCTGCTTCCTTTTCGTCGGGCGTGAGCTGCAGCCGGGTGAGGGTCCGATCGAAGACCTGAACCTCCTCACGGCTGACCACTCCGTCCGCCTTACACAGGGCACCCATCACGGAGAACGTGGTTTCGACGAACTCCTCACTGACCCGCCGCCGCCAACGGCGCAGCGCGAGGTACGCGAGTGCGCTGCCCGCGAGCCCGCCGATGACGAGGCCCGCCCAGCCTCCGAACCAAAGCCCCAGCACAGCACCAGCGACGATAACGACCAAAAAACGCATGCGCAGAGTTACCCCGGGGCCCCGCAGGCGCCCGTTGATCCCGTGATCTGAATCGACCCGTGCTGTGCATAACCCGGGGCGCCTGCCCCCGGAAGCACGAAGCGCACGGGGAAACCTCGTTCGCGTGCGGCGGTTCCCGGGCAACGGTTAGAAAATTCCAGATCTGCGCAGTGCGGGCTGGCTCGCGCCGGCGGCGTTAGCCAGCCAACGCTCGAAACCGGCACGCCTTGAAAATGGCTTGATCGTCTCGCGCGCTCGCAGGATACCGAAAGGAGTGACCGGCGAGCGTCAGGGATCAGCGGACTCCGGCTCGGGAGAGGATGTGCTCCAGGCCCGAAGGCGGATGCAACTCGGGCTCTTGCGCAGCTTCTATTGGCTGACGCTTGCCAGCGGCATTGGCCTCACCGTTCGCGAGCTCGTCTCGCGGACCCCGGTGTCGAGCGCGCTCTTTGCGGTGGCCTTCGGTGCGGGCGCTTTGTTTTGGTCTGGGCGCGGCGCGGTCTCGTTGCGCGTGCAAGGGCTGCTGTTCTTCAGCGCAATGGTCGTGTTGATCACGAACGCGGCGTTGGATCTAGGCGGCGCTTCGGGTTCGGCGCTGTGCTTCGCGTTCATTCCCGGTTTCTTGATGACCTTGCTGTTCGGCCCCACTTGGGGCTGGCCGGTATGCGCTCTGATGCTGGCGAGCTTCGTCTGGTTGTTCACGGGGACAGCATTGCCCCTGCGCTACGACGTACTGCGCTTCATCGACGAGACCGTGATGACGCTGTTTGCCACGGGGCTCGCGCACGCCTTGCATCATTCTTTCGAGTCTTATGAGCGCGTGATTGCTGCGCGCCGCGCCACGCTCGTCGATCTGCGTGACAAGCGACAGGCGATGACTCAGGCCATCTTCGAGCGGCTCGAGCCGTTGTCTGCCGAGTTGCTGCAAGCTCTCGGCGGTCCCCCTGCACTCGTCACGGATCAGCCTGCGTTGCGGCGATTGCTCGATCGGTTCGTAGGCAGCTTGGGCGAAGCGAAAATACTGGCCAGCCCGACGGATGAGGCGCCCCTCGAAATCGAAGATCCGGACCACGCTATCCGGCGTCGAACGATGCGCGTGTGGCTGCGCTTGGGGGCCGCGCTGATGGCCTTCTTCGCGCTGCGCAATTGGGCGATCGGCTCGACGTTCGTGCCCTCGATCTTTTCGTTCACCTTCTGCTTGCTGTTCGACGCCTGGCTCGGTCGGCCGGAGTCCGCGCGTCGCTTGGAACTCACGGCGCTCGCGATCGGCGTTCTGGCGACCGGGCCGATGATTGCGTATCTCGTCGCGTACGGCGCCGGCCCGGATGCGCCCGCTCTGGTGGTGATGCCGGCGACGGTGTTGTTCACCGCGCTGCTCAGCCAGGGCCCCGCGACGTGGGCGGTCGTGGCGCTGAACGTCGGGATTTTGGCGTGGGTAGGCTTGGGCAGGTCCTTGCCCTTGGCCCAATCGCGTCTACTCGGGGATCTCGCGCTCAGCTTCGTGGTCGTCGTGGTGGCGCTGCGCAGCGTGTTTGCGCTACGTCGACGCTACGCCCAAGCGCTGCTCGACCAAGCGCGGCGCATCACCGAAGCGCTGCGCCAACACCGCCGCCTCGCCGGCACGCTCTTCCACGACGTGAGCAACCACTTGCAGGTCCTCACCTTGGGGCTCGAGTTCGACGATCCCGAGTCGGATCCGGCGCACGCCGGCTCCTTGAGCCGACGCGTTCACCGCTTGATCGGCTTGTCGAAAGATTTCCTGCTCAACCCCGAGGCGAGATCCGCGCTCGATCTGATTTCTTTGCGGATTAGCCAAGCGGTAGACTCGTTGAACGAAGCCTTCGCGCCTCGCCTGCGCGCGAAAGGGATGAGCCTGGTGGCTGGTCCCGGCTTGGATCTGCAGGTGCAGGCTCAGCCCGAGCTCTTGGTCGAGTCGGTGCTCGGAAATCTGCTCAGCAACGCCATCAAATTCTCGCCCACGGGCGCGCTGATCACCATCCGCGCCGAAGTGCTCGGGCCCGGCGTGAGCATCACGCTCAGCGATCCCGGCCCGGGGTTGCCTTCCCACGTGCGCGAACGCATCGGACAAGAAGGCGCGCTGCCGAGCCAGCCCGGAACAGCCGGCGAGCAGGGGCAGGGGTTCGGCTTACAGCTCGTGCAGGAGCACATACAGCGCATGGGCGGCCGCGTAGAACTGAACGACGGTGAGAGCGGCGGTACGGTGTGCGTGGTGTGGTTGCCGAGCGCTTAGCCTTCGCGCTTGCTAGGTGAACTGGCGCGTCTTTTTGATCAAGTCGTAGGCTGCGTTGATCTCTCTTGCGCGCGCTTCGGCGATGGCGCGCATGTTCTCGGGTAGGCCCTTGGATGCGAGCTTGTCCGGGTGGTTTTCGCTGATCATCTTGCGGTAGGCGGCTTTGATCTCGCTTTCGCTGGCCTCCGGTGTGACGCCCAGCACCGCGTAGGCATCGGCAAGTCGCGATGGTGAGGACACTCCGTCGGAGGCCGACGCGCCGCTGACTGCGGCGCGCAGCAGCGCTTCGAGTTGGGCCAGATCGCGTTCGGACAAGCCGAGCTGGCGAGCGACGCGCAGCAACATCGCCTGCTCGGCGGGATGCACCTGTCCGTCGGCGGCGACGGCCATCAGCTGGAGCTGCAAGAACAGCTGAAACAAGATGCCGCCGCTTGGCGCCACACCCGCAAAAACCGAGACCGTGCCGTCGAGGTCGAACTCGGCCGCCTTGCCGCGATTGAAGGCGGCCTTGCCCGCTGCTTTTTGTTCCGGCGCTAGCCGCAGCAGCTCGAAAATTTGTTCGACGACCCGAATCTCGTCGCGGCTGACTACGCCGTCCGCCTTGCACAGCGCGCCCATCACGGCAAACGTCGTTTCGATGAACTGCTGCCGCACGCGGCGCAAGCGCTCGCGCAGCGCGAGGTAGGCGAGCACGCTGCCCACCATCCCGCCAATGACGAAGCCGGCGAAGCCGCGAAACAAGAGCCCCAGGACGGCGCAGATGACGATGAAGAACATGTGCCGAGAGCGTTAGAACCGACGCGCCCGTGGCGCTAGTGTTCCGTTACCAATCGCCGGGAGGCGTGGCCGCCTGGTTGCCGAAACAGCTGATTGTGCCGTCGATTCCAATGCCGCACATGCCCTGGGACAGCGCGACGATCCGCGTGAACTTACCGGCAGGGGGCGTGAAGTTCGAGCCGCTCTGCAGAGTGTCACACATGATTGTCTGATCGTCGCGGATGGCGCACATACTGCCCCAGTATTCGACTGCCACCTGGCTGAAGCGTTGCGCTGCGAGCGCCGCCGGCAGTGCGTTGGGCGCGCAGGCGAGCGAGTGATCCGCGCGCAGCCCGCACAGCGCGTGGCTGCTCGCGCTGATTTGAGTGTAAACGCCGGCGGGTAGCTCGAACTGCGGTGACGGCGCGGTCACTTTGCCCGAGGGATCCAGGCCAAAGATGAGATTGTTGCGGATCACCAGATCTTGAAAGGTGCCGGCAATTGGCCCCGCGAGCCCTTGGTTCTGCAAGCACTGCCCCGCGCCGCCCTCTGCGATCACGCATAGACCGGATGTACCCGAAGCGACTTGCTTGATTTTACCAGAGAGCTCTCGGGGTTCGCCCCCTCGGCTCCAGCACACGCCTACGCCCGAGACGTCGATGCCGCACAGCTCATGATCCGTCGAGTCAGAAGGGTCATCGGCCAGAATCAGCTTTGCCCATTGGCGATTCGGTGCCTTTTCGATCAGCGGGGCCGAGAAGTATTCGCTGCCGTCGCCGAAGCAAGTCATGCGTCCGTCGGACTTGACGGCACACGCCAGCGTTACCTCGGAAGCGCCCGTGATGTCCGTCGCACAGACGAAGCTCTCCTTCACCCAGTTCAGCGCCATGTCGCAATGCTCCCGCACTGCCCGACAACGCACGCTTCCCGGAACGCAGCTCGAGGTTCCGGCTTCACCGCCGTCACCCACACTGCCGTCGTCGGCACCACCGCTCGCGTCACTCGCGCTGGCGTAACCACCGTTCGCGGAACTAGCGATCGGCGCCCCCGCGGTGCCCGAGCCATTGCTGTGAGCCGCGTGCCCTGCGCTCGAGGCGCCCGCTTGCCCATTCGACGTGCCGCCGGTCGTATTGGTGGACGCCGCGTCTGGCTCTTCCGAATCGAGGCTCCTCCCCCCGCAAGCAACGGCGCACGACAACCCCAGAACCCACCACCATCCTTGGCGCATCGTACAATCATAGCGCGAAGCCGTTGCGCCGCCCAAATCAGGCCATCTTTGCCCAGTTAGCGGGTCGTGCGCCGAGAATCTCGCGGCGCCGTGAGTGTCGAGCCGCCGTCGCTCACGACGAGCGCAGTGCAAAGGAGCTCTGCGACGCCGAAGGCTGCGCCGGCAAAGCGCGCCTCGTGACCATCAACCAAAACCAGCCTGATCTTTTTGATGGTCACGCGCCGTGGCGAGGGCCGTCACAGCCTTCGGCGTCGAGGCTCGCGACGGAGTGGCGACATCATAACTATCGAGTTGCCACATGAATAAAACTTCGCCCCCAACACAGCGCAGCGCAAACTATCCAGTGTAGATCGAGGGTGACGTCGCGACTTCGCTGCGACGGATACGCAAACTCGATCGACGGCTCGCGCGATTCGAGGCACTCTCCAGCACATTCGCGGTCATTCACTGACCGTACGGAGGCCCCAATGCAGAATCACCTCATCTCGGCGGGTGTTTCGATTCTCTTGTTCTGTTCATGTGGCGCAGACACGACCACGGGTAGTTCGAACAGCAGCGCGGGAACGAGCAGCTCGAGCGCCGGTGCGGGCGTCGCGACGAGCGCCGGAAGCGGTGGCAGCGCGAGCTCTGTCGCCGGCGCGGGCGCGCTGGGCGTTGCTGGGTCGAGCGTGGTCGGAGCAGCCGGCACGATCAGCGCGGGTGCCGGCGCTACGTCGGCGAGTGGCGGCAGCGCGGGCACCGGCGGCCAAGCGCAGACGGGCAGCGCGGGAAGCCCGGCCAGTGCTGGCAGCGCGGGCGGCGGAGCGGTAGGCGGCAGCTGCACGCGCGCGAGCCTGACGGCCGCGGTGGATGCCTACCAAGCCGCGCAAACCGCTGGCGATAAGTCGAAGCTGCCGCTTTCGCCAACCGCGACCCTCACCGAGAACTTCAAGGCCACCACCAAGGGGATCTGGGAGACCGCTTTGGTGATCGCCTATCGTCACGATTTACTGGATACCGTCGCCTGCCAAACCTTCAGTGAGGTCTACGTGACCGAAGGCACCACGCAGTACGTGCTCGGCATTCGTTTGGCGCTCGAGGGCGGCCAGATCACGGAGCTCGAGTCGATTGTCACCATGGGTACGGTGAGCGGCAGCACGATCACCAGCAAAGATTGGAACTTCGACGCCAAGGCGTATTTGACTTGCGCGAAGAGCGAAGATTGGAGCGTCGTTCCGGAGGCCAATCGAAACACTCGCGCCGAGTTGATCGCGGCCGGTGAAGCCTATTTCATGGTCTTCTCGGACAAGACCACGGCCGTGCCCTGGGGCACGCCCTGCTACCGGTTGGAAGGCGGTAAGGGCTGCACGCCAGCGGCGGACAAAGCCAGTCAGAGCTGCAACGTGGGCGTCCCCGACGGCATCAATTTCAAGAACACGCATTGGGTCGTCGATCTCGAGCTCAACACGGCGGTTGGGCTCACGCTATTTGCCGGCGTGGACCCTGATAGTCACACCTTTCGCCTGATTGATGGGAAAATCGTCAAGGTTCACACCTTGACGCAGGGCACGGGGAAGTGAGCGCGGTTCAATCGCCGTGCAACTGCTCGGCGACCAAGGCCAGCAAATCCTGCTGAATTTGGCCTTCTTGTTCGGAGAAAGCGCGAAATGAGCGCACCGCGTACACACCGCAATCCGGATCGTGCTGGATCTGCTCGGCACACGCGAGCTGCTCGCGTTCTGCCTCGCTGAGCATGAAGGGTAGCAGCTGGCCGACTCCCAACCCGGCCAAGACCAACGCTTTGACTGCGCTCAGGTTTTGGGTGATCGCGAAGGCATCTGCGTCAGCGTGAATCAGCGAGGGTTGACCGGCGAGGGCCTCGATCTCGACCACCGGCAAGCTGCGCAATTCGAGCTCGGTGGTGAGTGCCGCGAGCGCCGGAAAGCGATCCTTCCTGCCATAGTACTTCATGCTGTAGCCGCCGACGCGTTCGGAGCGCTCGGTGGGCGGCGCGGAGTAAGCGACGAATGCCAGATCGAGCGTGCCGCGGTCCACGCGCTCGAGCAGGCTCTGCGTGCGTGCCATCCACAACTTCAACTTGAGCTCGGGATGGTTGGCTTGCAGCCGTGTGAGGCAGTTGGGCAAGACGTGGGTCCCCAGGCTATCGACGCTGCCCACCCGCAGGTCGAAGTAGGCGTCCTTCGCGGCGCGCTGGACCTGCAAGCGGGCGCGCTCTGACTCTCGAAGCAGTTGCCGCGCACATGGGATCAGCGCGCGCCCGGCCGCAGTGAGCAGCAGCCCGCGGCCCTGGCGGTCGAACAGATCGGCCCCGATGTCTTCTTCCAGCAGCTTCAGGCTGCGACTGACCGCGGGCTGGGTCAGGTTCGCCTCTCGACCGGCGGCGCTCACCGAGCCCGTGTCGACGATTCTGAGGAATAGTTCGATTCTCTCTAGATTCATGAGGCTTTTCTATGGCTAGCCATGCATAGAACGCATGGCTGCGCGCGGCGGGGCATGAGCTATTGTACACGACGATGCAAACGGCTCGCTGGCTTGCGACGATTTATTGCGCCATTTCGCTGCCTCTCAGCGGCTGCGGCGGCTCGGATGCGGGTGCGTCATCGAACGCGGGCGCGTCGTCGAACGCGGGCGCGTCGTCGAACGCGGGCGGGGGGCCCGGTGCTGGCGGGAGGTCCAATGACATCGGTGGGTCGGGTGCGGGCGGAAGTTCCGATGCGGGCGCTACGAGCGAGCAGTCGCTCTCGGTCGTTCAAGTCGAGACCGTGACCACCGTGCAGTCGTCGGCGGGGTCGTTTCTATCGCCGGCCCCCGAACAACTGGTGCCTGCCTACGTAGAGCGCAACATCGACGGCAGCGCCGCATCTGCCGAGCAGCAGGAGCGCGCCAAGATCGATATTGCGCTGCTGTTTCGTGCTCCCGCGCTGGAAGCCATCGATCAACAGTTGGATGCGCACCTGGTTTCGGCGAATGCCTCGCCCTGGTCCACCATCGAGCACTGTTTTCCGCACGTCGAGCAAGCCGCGGCCAACCTCCGCTGGCCGCTGCGCGTGTCGAACATCACGACCGAGCTCGACAATACGGTTTCTCCGGAGTGGCGCGGCTGGCAAGACTTTCGCGGACTCGGTGTTCGAGGCAGTTCTCTGTCGACCGAGCTCAATGCGCCGGTAGCCACGCTCGACTTCCAGGCCATCGGTCTCAGCTCTCCATTGCTTTTGAGTGCTGAGGGAGACACCCTCTTGGTGACGAATCGCTCCAGCTACGCGATCGCGCGCGCGCTGTTGATCTATTCGCATCCAGGCGGCATCGGCGTGACCGCGCTGACTGCGCTGGGCCCTGGTGAACGCAGAGTGACGGTCCTCGGACCGAAAGAACACCCGGTGTCCGCGCTGCTCGAAAGCGCGCGTGGGCAATTGACCGAATTCTTTGCCGCCAGTGTGGGGTCGGAGCTGGCCCCGGCGCTGGCGGCCGCCAAGTCGATCCCGTTCTTGGAGACCCAGGGCCTGCGTTTGATTGCGCTGTTGAGCGACGAGTTGGAACCGGCATCCGTGTCGTTCTCGGCGCCGGTGTCCGCGCAGCAGCGGGTGGTGATCTCTCACTCGGAGATCTTGAAGCCCGAGGAAGAGGCTCGGGTCCTCGGCGTGGTGAAAGACCAAAGCGTCGCGCTCGATCAAGCGCTGAATACGTTCGGTCGGTTCACGCAAGCAAAGCTGGAGTTCGCCGAACGAAGCGCAGATCCGAGCGTGAGCGCGAAAGCCAGCGCATTGCTCACGGAATTGCGCAGTCGCTGAGCGCGTTCGCCTCATCACGAAAATGCATCGCCGAGGATGAGTTAACTCGATTGGACCGGGCAATGCCGTTCCGTTATTTGAAGGCCATGGGCTTCCTCTTTCGGATGGGTGGGTTGGTCGGCGCAGCACTGCTGGGGTTTGGAGCGGTAGGTTGCGGCCAGGTGTCGGGGACCAACGGGGGGGACGGAGCGAGGGAGCCCGGAAATAATGGGTTACCCGCAGCGACGGACCGCTTTGCCTTCGCCAAGAGTGGTGAGCGGCTGCTCGCGCTGGGTTACGAGAGTGAAGGCGTCAGCCAGTTTCGTACATTTCACGACGAGCAGTTCGATTTCGATTGTGAGTTCGTCAGCGCGAGCGCGGGTGACGACTCGCTTTGTGTCCCCAAACGCAAAAGCTCGCTCATCTTTCTCGATTCGAGCTGTTCCGAACCCGCCACTTGGATCTTGGACTTTCCGGTTCATGTCGGGCAATGGTTGAGTGTCGGCTCGAGCAGCTATGATTCGCGGCTGCCCCACCGGGACACGTTCGAACTCGGTGAACAGGTTTATCCCGACACGACCAGCGGTTCCCCACCGCCCGTGTATTCGTTACAGGGCACGACGTGCAGCCCCGCATCCCCCCCGGCCAAAGGGTTTCCCGCGGTCAATCGCTTGATCCCGCACGCCGATAGCGAACTGGTGACGGCCAAACCGACGAGCCTGGACGCAGGAGGCGGGCTGCGCCTCACTCGGCTGATCGGCGAGGATGGTTCGGAGTTCACGCTGGCAGTTGTGACTGCGGACGGCGCCGTGTGCACGATTCAAGCGGATGGCAGCTGCGCATCGACTCGAGAAGAAGCCGCTCGTTTCCCGGTCACGCAGCGAGTTCGGCTGGGTTCGGGTGGCGCGCATGTCGACCTGTTCAATTCGATGCCTAGCGCCGGACACGCGGGCTTGCCTGTCGCGCACTATCCGGTCGCGTTCGATTTCTTGGACCAAATGGGGGACCGTTGCCAAGTCGTGCCCGCGGCCGACGGCACGCTGCGCTGCGCCACGCTCGAACCCGCGGCCTATGAAAGCGGCGCTTGGGCGGACGAGGCATGCACCCAACGCCTCTATTATGGCGCGGCGCTTGGCGTGGATCTGCCCACCCCGCGTACCGCTTTCCATGCGCAAGATGGCCGCCTCGCCGCCCTCTTTACCGTCAAGGTTTATGATGGGCCCGCGTACGGCATCGACAACGGTGTGTGCGCCCCGAACGCATCCGTGGCTGACCTGTTGCAGCTCGACCAGCGTCTCGACATTTCGAGCCTGCCCCAGGTCGTCGAAACGACGCTCTGAGCCCCACCAAAAGAGCCATGGGGGTTGCGCGTGTGCGTTGCGGGCGCTCAACTAGCGCAGCCCCGTCATGCCTCGTCTCGTACCGCTCATCCCCTCCGTGTATTTCTTGCTCGGTACGCTCGCCTGTGCGGAAACGCGCGACCCGCGCGCTGACGCTGACGCTGCGGCCGGCGCGTCTTCGAGCGGAGCAGGCTCTGCTTCGACTCCAAGCGGTGGAGCCGCTGGGCTGACCGAAAACGGCGGACGCGGCGGCACGTTGTCCGCTCAGGGCGGCGCCGCGGGCGGGCCTGCCGGGTCCACGACGGGCGGTTCAACGGCTAACGCCGCTGGCAGTTCGACGGGCGGCGCGGGAGGCAAGGCTACGAACGATGCCGTCTCGCTGCTCGTGTTCTCGCGCACCGCGGCGTATCGGCACGATTCCATTCCCGCGGGCGTGCAAGGGCTCAGCAAACTCGCAGCAGATCGCGGCTGGCAGCTGACCGCGACGGAGGACGCCACTCAATTCAGCGACGCTGGCCTCGCTGGCTACAGCGCGGTGATCTTCTTGAGCACCACGGGGGACGTGCTCGACGACGCGCAGCAGGCCGCGTTCGAGCGCTTCATTCGCTCGGGCAAGGGCTTCATCGGCATTCATTCGGCGACGGACACCGAGTACGATTGGGCTTGGTATGGCGGTCTCGTAGGCGCCTATTTCCGGGAGCACCCCACGATTCAAGCGGCAAATGTCAACGTCGAGGACACTGCGAACTCGGCAACGGCGGCGCTACCGAATCCCTGGCGGCGCACTGACGAGTGGTATTCGTTCCAGAGCAATCCGCGCCCGAACGTGCACGTCCTGCTCTCGCTCGACGAGAGCAGCTATAGCCCGGGCACGTCCGCGATGAACGGTGATCACCCGATCGCCTGGTGCCACGAGTACGATGGCGGCCGGGCGTTTTATACCGCCCTCGGTCACACCAGCGAAAGCTTCTCGGATCCGTTGTTCATGGGCCAGCTCGCGGGCGCCGTCACCTGGGTGCTCACGCCTTGAGCGCGCTGAGTTCGCCGGGGTTCGTGATGCCGCTGTCTGCGCTGAGACCATCGAGCTGACCGAAGCTTTCGACCTCGCCGCCGTCTGGGCCTTTGCAGCCCAATGCGTTCAGCAGAGTGACGTAGAGCTTGTTGATGGGGACGTTGCCCCCGGTCGAGCCGTTGGCAGCGACGTCGATCTGGCCGGTCCCGCCCGGAGCGCAGCTGGCCTCGCTGTTACCGGGACCAATCACTGCGCCTTCCACGTTTACGGCCGCCCCCTGCTTCAAATAGCCGCCCGCGCTACCCGCGATCACGATCGGCATGTTGTTCAGATTGCAGGCGGAGCCGTCCGAGAACTCCTGAAGCCACATGGTCGCGGTGTTGTCGAGCAAGCTGCCATCGCCTTCTGGCAGGCTGTCGAGGAGCGCGACCAGCTCGGCGAATTTGCCCGCGTACCAGCGGTCGATTTCCGCGAGCATGCCGAGCACCCCTGGAACACACTGGCCGCCGATCGTGTAATCCCCGTTGCGGTGGGCTAGGCCGTCTTGGTCGTGGGTGTGGTGAATCCCGTCCCAGTCGAAGGTGGCGTAGCTGGGGAAGTGGAACAAAAGTGAGCGGTTGGTGTCGCACAGCAGGCTCAGGGCCATGAGCTTGAACATCGTGTCGGCGCCGAGCGTGAATGCATCCGCAACCTCGGTGCTCGCACTGGCTGCCATTATGGCCGCGGCACTGGTGCCGACTGCGCTCTCGTTACAGGCATCCACCGGCAGCGCGCGTTCTGTATCGCGCATCAGATCTAGCCAAGCGCGGATCCGGTGCTGATCGGCGGCGCTCATGTTCTGCCGTTGGTAGGAATGGAGATCGTCGCGCACCAAATCCAGAATGCTTCGTTGGCGAAGCCGCTGCTGCTCGAGCTCGGAGCTCTGACCGGTCAGTAGCCCACTCAGCCCCGCGTACGCTTTCGCCGGGCGCACGATGGGCAGGAAAGGCTTATTGGCGGCGGAGTACGACAACAGCAACTTGACGTTGGTGCTGGCCGCGCCCACGGAGAGCGCCAGCGGATCACGGCCGGCGGGATTCACCTGGCGGGCAATCTCGTGATCGAGCGAGTGAGAGGTCGCGTAACGATTGGCGTCCGTCGAAATCAACGAGCAGGTCAACTTGGAGCCCATGGCCTGATCATGAGGATCGATGAACTGAGGCATCCCGTACTGGTTGATTGCCCTCAGCCCGCGCGGAAACAGCAGCTTCTTCACGAACGGCGCTAGCACCTCGAGCGTCGTCCCCGCGAGCGCGCTCGCGTCGAGTGGGCCATCTTCGACCTTGGGGAACCAGCGGTTCGTGAGACAGCCGCAGGGCGTGTGGAAAATGACGCTGCGCCGCGGCCGGGCGAGGGCCTCGGCGCGAGCAGTCCGCTGCCCGAGCGAAGGCAAGAACGGTGCAGCGAGCATTAGCCCGCCCGCGCTTCGCAGGAAAAAGCGCCGATTCATGAGCCGACCGTCCAGTTGAGCCAGTTGGTCTGAGTGCCGGCGTTAGTCGAGCCAGAAAGCGCTGACCTCATCGCTACCTCCCGCGCCTTGGTGAACCGCGCCTCCGGCCAGATAGACATAAGCACCGAGCACTGCTGCGCCATAGCCGTGGCGCGGGACGAGCATTGGCGTCAGGGCCTGCCACTGGTTCGTGACCGGGTCATAGGCATCGATGTCCGGAAAGACGCCGCTGCTCGCGTTCGTGTTGCCCTCGCCGCCGAACACGATCAAATGATTGCGGAGCACGGCGCCCGCCAAGCCGCCCCGCGGCGGCGCGAGCGAGGCTTTCTCGGTCCACGCCTTGCTGGAAAGGTCGAACGCCCAGGTTTTGGGTTCGATGCCGGTGATGCCGTCTGCGCGCCCGCCCGCCACATACAGCACACCTTGGATGAAGCCTGCGCTGCAGTGTTCGCGTCGTTCGGGCAGCGCCGGCAGCTCTTCCCAGGTGTCGGTCGCGGGATCGTAGCGCGCGGCGTCAGCGACGCTCTTGCCGCCGTCTGCGCCGCCGATCACGTACATCAGCCCAGCGTTCACCGCGACGCAGCTTGCGGCGCGTTGACTACCCGTCGGCAAAGAGGCGATCTTAGTCCAGGCGTCGCTCTTTGGATCGTAGCCATAGGCATCCGTGGTGGCGGTCGACATGCCTCCGTTGATGTAATAACCAGCGACATAAATCTTGTCGTTGATGGAGCCGGCGTTGCCGTGGTTCATCTTGACGGGGAAGCTCTTGGCATCACGCCACTTGTTTTTGGTGGGATCGTAGGCCTGTACGGAGTCCGTCACGTTCGGGTTGTAGCCGCCGATGACGTAGATCTCGCCTGCCGCGGCCACCACCGCGTGCTCTTGGCGAGCAGTGGGGAGCTTGGCCAAGGCCTTCTCGGTGGGTGTGCCCAATGCACCGCCCGTCGCGTTGGAGCCAGCCGCAGCGGCCGAGCTCGAGCCGCCGTTGCCTGCCGCGAAGCTGCCCGCCGCGCCACCTTCACTCGCTCCTGGGCTCCCGCCAAGCTCGGCCTCAGCGGAGCTTCCGCCCGCTACTGGCGCGCCGGCGTTGCCACCGCTGGCGACTGACGGCAAGCCAGCGCTGCCCGCTGCACTCGGCTGTCCCGCCACACCCTCGTCGGCCTTGGTCGGGTCATGGCTCGAGCACGCCGCAAACAATGCTGCCGCGAGCGCGAGCGGAAGCCGATAGAGCTGCCCCGTCGTCATGGCGCGCAGACTAGCACGCTGCACACTCTCGGGATCGAGTGGAATAGCTAGTATGTATTCGAGTCGAGGTCGTAAGTTTTTTGACCCGATTCACGCTTTGCGTGGCAAAGGCGCCAGTCACAGGGATTGTCGGGTCTCCTGACGTATCGACGAATCAGATTGAGAGTCGAGGCCGACGAGTGCACGCGAGCGCATCAGATTGCGAGCTTTTCTGCAACTGGATTTATTCGATGAGCGTCGAATCGAAGCTCGGTAGCTTCGGTCGAGATTGCCCGTTCGCGTCGTTGAGCTCGCGGTTGTCGACTCACGGCTCGACGCGTTGGCGCGTTGCGCGCGAGTCTGAGCAATATACCCAGAGGGTGGAGTTGTGGGTGCACGATTCGCTCGCAGCAGCGCGCTATGCAAGTCGTGCAAGGCTGCGCAACTTGTGCGCGGCGGCAGGACGCCTAACGTAGCTGCCACTCGCGGCAAGCTGCTCGCGCGTTCGCGCGAGGCCCGAGGTGCGTCAGGGTAGGCGAACAGAAGTGCGTTTTGGTGCGCACGCGGATTGTGGCGGATTTCGCGATGGCGGTTTGCGCCGGCAGATCTGCGCGCCGCGCTCACCGCGACACCGCTGAACGGTCATCACCAGCGACTCACGTACACAGCGTCAAACATCGAGTTTTGTGCAGGTACGAAGTCTGCAAGTGAACGCCCCGAGGGTCCAAATCATTCCCACCCACTGACAAGGATTATATGAACCGAAGGTACACGATGTCGGAGAAGATGAGTAATAGTTTCGGGCTGAGCGGATCGGTGGGGCGCTGGTTGTTGCTGGGGACGGTGTTCGGGTTGGGTGGGTGTGGCAGTGCCGCGAGTGAGGAAGAGAGCGACACCGTTGCTGCGACGAGCGAGGCGGTCACCTCCGCTACGCTGATGCCGACGGACGGTAGCTGCGGCTACAAGGTGACTTCGAATTACTTCTCGCGTCGTTCCGGCACCGGCTACCTCGGTGAACTCGCGCTCAAGAACGTGTCGGGCCCGAGGGCGCGCTCGTTCGAAGTTTTTGCGGATCTCGGCGGCGCCGGTATTCGTCGACGTTGCTTGCTCGCGGACTGCGATCCGGTCGACGGAGGGTATTCCTTCACCGAGCCGCTGCTCGTGCGTTTGCTGGGCATCGGTCAGGGACAAACATTGCCGATCTTGTACGGCAGCCCCGATCCGTACGCCGGCGTCACTCCCTACGTGATCTCCATCAACGGCACCAAGTGCGACGCGGTAGCGCCCCAGGTCTCCCTGACCGCAAACAAGACGCTGGTCACGGCGAGCGGCGTCGTGCAACTCAGCGCCACTGCCAGCGACAACGTGGCCGTGCGCAAGGTCGTATTCAAGCGCGATGGGGTGGATATCGGAGTCGATACCAAGGCGCCGTTCAGCTTGGATGTCGCCAACGATTCGAGCCTGAATGGCCGCCATGTCTACACCGCGGTCGCCTACGACCCGAGCGGCAATACCGCGACCAGCAGCGGCGTGCGCGTGCTGACCGGCATCGGCAACAAGTTCTTCGGCACGGCGGCCACCACTGCGGTCGACTACCCGACGCTGCTCAGCTACTTCAACCAGATCACGCCGGGCAATGCCGGTAAGTGGGGCAGCGTCGAAGCCACGCGGGATCAGATGAACTGGGCCGAGCTCGATACGGCCTATCAGTTCGCCAAGCAGAACCACATTCCGTTCAAGCTCCACACCTTGATTTGGGGACAGCAGCAACCGACCTGGCTCGCTGGCTTGACCCCCGCGGAGCAGCTCGCCGAAATCGAGCAATGGATGTCACTGGCCGCTCAGCGCTACCCCGACGTACAGCTGGTGGACGTAGTGAACGAACCGTTGCACGCCGTCCCCGCCTACAGCGCTGCGCTCGGTGGTGCCGGCGTCACGGGCTTCGATTGGGTGATCAAAGCGTTCGAGATGGCGCGCAGGTACTTCCCGAAGTCCGAGCTGCTCCTGAACGACTACAACGTAGAAGCGCTCGATAGCGCGGCCACGGACTACCTCAACATCATCAACTTGTTGAAGAGCCGCGGCCTGATCGATGGCATCGGTCTTCAGGCGCATTTTCTCGAGCGCGTCGAGGTCTCTTCGGTGGCCGCCAACCTCGATCGCTTCGCCGCGACGGGCTTGCCGATCTACGTCTCGGAGTTGGACCTCAACTTGAGCAACGACGCCAAGCAAGCGCAGCGCATGCGCGACTTGTTCACGCTGTTCTGGCAGCACCCGTCGGTGCTCGGCGTGACGCACTGGGGCTTCCTCCAAGGCAACATGTGGCAGCCTGACGCTTATCTGGTGCGCACGGACGGCACCAAGCGTCCCGCGCTCGATTGGATCAATTGCTTCCGTGCGGGGGGCAGTAATTGCCCCGTCCCGGTCTACGTGCCGTCACCCCGTACGGGCGACAGCAGCGGCATCACGCTGCAGGCCGAGGACTACGACGACATGCACGGCGTGGTCGCCGCGGGTGACGTGATTGCGTACGTCGACAACGGCGATTGGGAGAGCTTCAGCCGCGTCGTGTTCGACAAGAACTGGGATAGCCTATCGGTCAGCTACGCGAACGGTGGCTCGACGCCGACCGTCGTCACGCTCCACGCAGACAGCGTGACGGGCCCGGTGCTGGCGACGGTTTCGCTGCCTCCGACCGGTGGCTGGGGCACGAACAGCACGATCAGTGTGCCCTTCGCGCCGATCAGCGGCGAGCGCAACGTGTTCGTCACCTTCGGCGGCGGCGTCAACGTGGACAAGTTCAGCTTCAGCGCCCCTGCTGGCGTCGGACCGAACCTGATCGCCAACAACGAGTTCGAAGAGAATACCAACGGCTGGTACAGCTGGAACGGTACGCTCTCGGTCAGCAACCAATACGCCGTCGCAGGCGCTCAGAGTCTGCGTTCCACCAATCGCAATGGCAACGGTCCGATCGCGACCAGCTTGAATGGCCTCGTCGCGCCAGGCAAGAGCTACGAAGTCAGCATGTGGACCACGGTCAGTGGTGCTGCCGCCAACGTCAACGTGACGCAAGCCGTGACGTGCAACGGTCAGACCTCGTACACTTGGCTCATCAACCCAGTGGCCGTGCAAGTCGGACAATGGTCCAAGCTGACCGGTACCCTCGCGGTCCCGGATTGCGTGCTGGGCGACGTTCAGATCTTTGCTGAAGGCCCGAATGGCGGCGATTTGTATCTGGATCACGTCTCGGTACGCGCGAAGACGGCCTCGAACATCGTCAGCAACGGCACGTTCGAGTCCGGCACCAGCGGCTGGTACACGTACAGTGGTGTTGCCTCTTCCACCACGGCGCGCGCTCACAGCGGCTCACGCAGCTTGCTGATCGGCAACCGCACCGGTAACGCACCGGCCGTGACGGACTTGAGCCAAGTGGTCACCAAGGGCGCGAGCTATAGCGCGAGCTTTTGGGTGTCGATCGGCAACGCGGCGAGCGCCAACGTGAACCTCACGCAGAAGGTGACCTGTGACGGTGTGACCAGCTACAGCTGGTTCGTCAATCCGGTCACGATCAACGATGGCCAATGGGTCGAGCTCAAGGGCACGCTGAACATCCCCAACTGCACCAACCTGAGCGAGGTCCAAATCTTCGCCGAAGGCCCTGCGGCAGGCGTCGACATGTATGTCGACGACGTGAACGTCTTCATCCCCACGGTCACCAACTTGCTCCCCGACGGCACGTTCGAGTCGTCACAGGGCAGCTGGTTTACCTGGGGTACCGGCACGCTCGCGGTCAGCGCGGCGCGAGCCCACGGCGGCTCACAGAGCCTGTTGTTCTCGAACCGCGTCGGCAATGGACCCATCGCGCGCTCACTGATGGGCATCGTGCAACCCGGCAAATCGTACCAAGTCAGCATGTGGACGTCGATCGGCGGCGCCGCTAGTGCCAGCGTCAACATGACCTCGGCGATCGGCTGCGCGGGTGTCGACTCTTACGCTTGGCTGGTCAACCCGACCACCGTCGCTGACGGTGCTTGGGTCAAGATGACCGGCACGCTCAACATCCCCAACTGCAGCCTGACGAACGCGCTCGTCTATTTGGAAGGCCCGGGTACCGGCATCGACATGTACGTCGACGATGCGGTCGTGACTCAGTAGCGCTCAAAACGTACTAGTCGCTCGTAGCGGACTAGTTGCGCGCAGCCAGTGCATACCGATCTCTCGGTGGCATTCGCTGCGCGCTTCTCGTTTGTGCGTGAGGTTGGGATCCTCGTGCAGTCGCGTACCATGGCGGTCGACACTGACGGCGTGACGCGCGCACGCAATTCGGTTACGCGTGTGGTTCGAGGGAAGCTCGCGAGGGCGGGGGCGTATTCCAAGGCGACTTCGTCCCAGGACATCATGAAAGGAACGCTGAAATCTCTGCGCAGCCGCGGGCCAACAGTGCTCGTCGCGGTCGGCTGCGCAACGTTTGCGGCCTGTGGCTCTCGCTTCACGAGCAACGAGCAGGCGGGAGCCGCAGGCGCGATAGCGGGCGCAGACAGCGGCAATGCTTCCGGCATCGGATCCATCTCCGGCGATGGCGGCGGCTCGAGCGGCCGCACAGGTTCAGCGGGCAGCATGTCAGTCGCGGGGAACGCGGGTCAAGGCGCCAGCAGCGCTGGCGCCGGCGGAATTCCCGCGCTGGGCGGTGCTCCCGCGCTGGGCGGTGCAGATAGTGGCGGAGCTTCTTTTGCCGGGGCCGGCGGAACCGCTGGCGCGACCATCGGCGCGAGTGGCATTGGTGGTACGGGCGGAGCCGCGGCAGCGGGCAGCAGCGGCGGGGGAGCAGGCGGCTTTAGCCCGTGCACGCCCGCGCTGATGATCGACGACATGGAGGACGGCAACGATCGCAATTGTCCGAACCAGGGTCGCAACGGCGAATGGTGGGCTTCCACCGGAACTCTGACCGGGTCGATCACTCCCTCGAAAGTCGGGGAATTCCCCGCCTTTCCGCTAGCGTCGGACGCGCGCCTGCGCAGCAACTATGGCATGCGTCTGTTGGGCACCGGCTTCGGCCACGCCGACGCCGATTGGGCGTCGATCGGCTTCAACTTGATCGACAACGCCGCCTACGATCTCACGCCCTATCAGGGTCTATCGTTCTTCGCGAAGAGCAAAGCGGGCACGGTCACCCTCCACGTCGAGTTCGCCACCGACACGACCACTGCCACCGCCGAAGGCGGCGCTTGCCAGACCAAGTGCAACGATCATTGGGAAAAAGCGCTGACGGTCGACGGCACTTGGCGCGAGCTCAGCGTTCCGTTCGCTTCCCTCGCGCAGGAAGGCTGGGGCGTTCAGCCCAAAGATTTGGCGCACACGCGCTTCGTCTACTTCGGCTTCCTCGGCACCGATGGCGGGCCAGCCGCATTCGAGTTCCTGATCGACGACGTACGGCTGTTTTGAACCCGGGGGTCCGCCGCGGGCTTGGCAGGGGGGACTATTGTCGCCAATACTGCGCGCGGAAGTTCAATCATGACTTACTGCGTTTCACTCAAGGTAGATGCGGGGATGGTGTTTGCGTCGGATTCGCGCACGAACGCGGGTTTCGATCAGATCAGCACTTTTCGCAAAATGATGGTTTACGAGCAGCCCGGCGATCGGGTGATGGTGCTGCTCTCCTCGGGCAACCTATCGATCTCGCAATCGGTGCGTGAGTTACTCCAAACTGAGAAGGTCTCGCTAGACGGTCAGCCAGCGATCACGATCTGGAACGCGAAGAGCCTGTTCGACGCCGCGCGTGTGCTCGGCAGCACGATGCGAAAGGTGTACGAGCAAGACGGCCCCGCGTTGCGCGCGGCGGGCATCGACGCGAGTTGCTCGTTGATCTTCGGGGGTCAGATCAAAGGTGAGGGCATGCGGCTGTTCATGGTTTACTCGACCGGCAATTTCATCGAGGCGACCGCGGAGACCTGCTTCTTCCAAATCGGCGAGTCGAAGTACGGTAAGCCGGTGTTGGATCGCGTGCTCGTTCCCAGCACGCCGCTGGCGGAAGCCACCAAGGGCGTGCTGGTGTCGATCGACTCCACTTTGAAGTCCAATCTTTCGGTGGGCCTGCCGATCGACCTCTTGGTGTACGAGGCGGGCGCGCTGCGCTGCGACGAGTTGGCTTGCATCGACGAGAGCAACCCGTACTTTGCCATGGTGCGCGAGGCCTGGGCGCGCGGCATTCGGACCGCGTTCGACGCGATCGACAACCCCGATTGGAAGTCGCCAGTCGTGCCGAGTCCGCTCCGCGTCCGCTCGGAGCGTTACGATGTGCTGAAGAAGATCTCCGGCACCGGCTCCCAGGGCTAACCACGCCGGCCGTTCGCTGTGCGTTTGCGCAGGTGACACACAAAAGCGCGAAAAAGCGTGTGGGCGAGAAACCAGCCTATGGATCTATACGTCTCTTAGATTGAAACTAAGAAGTGTTTAGTTCAATCGAGGAGAGAGAAAATGGAGAAGTTCAGCATCGTTACGGGCGCGAGCACGGGCATTGGCTTCGAAATGGCCAAGAGTTTGGCGGGTTTATCTCACAACCTGCTGCTGGTGAGCCGAAGCGCCGGCAAATTGCAGGAGGCGGCCAACCACATCAAAGAGCAGCACCCCAAGGCCGTCATTCATACGCTGGCGGTGGATCTGGCCGCGCCGGACGCTGCGCAGCGGGTCTTCCAATTCACGAGAGAGCTCGGCGTCGAGGTCGATGTATTGATCAACAACGCGGGCGTCGGCCTGTACGGTGAGCACGTCGAGTTGGACCGCGCCGAGCTCGCTCGCATGGTGCAGCTCAACGTCACCTCGTTGTGTGAGCTGTGCCTGCTGTATGGAGAGCAGATGAAGGCGCGTGGCCGCGGCCGCATCTTGAACATCGCCTCCACCGCTGCCTATCAGCCCACGCCATTTTTCGCGGCCTACGGCGCTTCCAAGGCGTTCGTGTTGAACTTCTCGGAAGGCTTGGCCAAAGAACTGGAAGACTACGGCGTCAGCGTGAGCTGCGTGTCCCCAGGTCCGACCGATACCGCTTTCTTCGGCGACATGGACAAGCAAGGCATCAGCAATGACCATTTCCAAAAGGGCTCCCGAGATCAAGCGGCGTACGTAGCGCAGGTCGGCATCCAGACTCTGTTCAGTGGGCGACTGTCTCGAGTCGTCGGCACCAAGAACTTCTGGCAGGCATGGATGAGTCGTGTGGCGCCGCGCAGCATGGTCGCCAAGATCGCCAAGGGACTAATGCGCGCCTCGCACCCGACGAGCGGCTCACGCCCGCAGTTGACCGGCCATTAAGCGCCGTAGGGTGCTCGTGACCGTCTCCGCCAGCGTCTTTTCATCGCGCACCAGACCCTCTTCGCTGAGCGAGCCCTCGATCCACAAGTCGCTCGCTCCGTGCACGGTCGACCACGCCAAGAGCGCGAGCGGCGCGACGTCACCGCTCGCAATGCAGCCCGCCTGCTGACAACGAATGATGACCTGCTCCAGCAGATCGAAGGCTTCATCGCCAATTTCGCGCTCTTCTTTGGTGGCGTGAGCGCGGAGCTCTGCGCGGAACATCACGCGGAAGTGGCCCCGGTGCGAGATCGAAAACTGAATGTAAGCTCGTCCGAGGCCTTCGAGCTGGGCCAGGGGATCCTCGGTCGAATCCGCGACTGCTTGGCGCATCGCGCCCACGAGCAACGTAAAACCCTGGGCGGCAACCGCGGCCAAGAGTTGCTCGCGGCTCGCAAAGTGGTGATACGGCGCGCCGGACGAAACACCCGCGCGCCGGGTCAGCGCATGCAAGCTGACGGCAGCCACGCCCTCTTTCTCGATCACCCGTACGGCCGTCTCGAGGAGCACGCTGCGCAGGTTGCCGTGATGATATGCGCCGGCTTTTTTGGCGATGCGACTCATGCGAGTTCTAACTATGAGGTTCTCAGATAGCTGGCCGAGTCGCGCCGGGCAAGCCGCAATGTGCTAGACGTCCGCTCGGCATGGCTGGTTTCTGGGGTTTGTCTGCGCTGATTTTTGGGGCTGCACTGGCGTGGGGCTGCGTCGCCCGGACACCGCCGCCGGTCCCCGCTTTGCCGCTCTCGCCACTGGCACCACCGACCCTGGCATTTTCACCTTCGCACACCAGCCCGGAGCGCAAGGCGAAGTTCCTGAGCATCGCGCCGAAGCTCGACGAAGCGTTTCGAAAACGTGTGGCGGAGCTCGGAGCAACCGGCGCTGCGCTGGGCATCGTGCTGGACGGCGAGGTCGTGTACGCGCGCGGCTTCGGTGTCCGCGATGTCGAGTCGAAAGCGCCTGTCGATGCGGACACGCTGTTTCGAATTGGCTCGGTATCCAAGACCATCACTGCCCTCGCGGTGATGCGGCTGCGCGATCAAGGCAAGCTCTTCCTCGACGCGCCCGCTGCGACTTACTTGCCGGCGCTGCGCGCCAGCGCTGCTCCGACCAAAGATTCTCCACCGCTCACCGTCCGCCACCTGCTCAGTATGACGAGCGGCTTGCCGTACGACGACGAGTGGGGCGCGGTCACGTTCGGCTACAGTGACGCCGAGCTCAGCCGCTTTCTCGAACGCGGGCTTTCGTTTGCCGGGCCTCCCGGAGAGAGATATCGATACTCGAACCTGGGTTTTGCATTGCTCGGTAAGATCGTCGAGCACGTCTCGGGCAAGTCGTTCAGCGAGTACGTTGCGAGTGAGGTGTTCGCGCCGCTGGGCATGAAGTCGTCGGGCTATGTGACCGGCAATTTGCCAACAAATCGGCTGGTGACCGGCTACTTTCGCGAGGGTGAACGCTTCGTTCCCGAGCCGATCCCGTCGGATGGCGTGTTCGCGCCGGCCGGCGGCGTATACACCTCCGTGAACGATCTCGCTCGCTACGCCGCTTTCCAGCTCGCAGCATACCCGCCGCGCGATGATCCCGAGACGGGGGTCGTGCGCCGCAGCACGCTGCGTGAAATGCATTCGGGCGGCGCCTGGGCACGCTGGACCGACGACACGCCCGTGCTCAAACGCGCCCCCGACGGCGGATCTTTGCTCAGCGCCATCAGCTATGGGCTCGGTTGGGTCGTCAATACCACGTGCATGTTCGAAACCATGGTTCAGCACGGTGGCTTCGAGCCGGGTTACTTCACGACGATTCGGCTCGTCCCGCGGCACGGGCTAGCGATCGTCATGATGTCGACGACCGAGAACGCGGTCCAGCTTCAGACCTTCGAACTCTTGGCGTCCGCGCTGAGGGAAGGCGGCGTGCTGGATGCCCCCGTCATGCCCCGCTCACCCGAGCTCGCGGCAGTGCGAGACACCGTTCTCCGATTGCTCGGCGGTTGGGACGCAGAGCTCGTCGCGCGTACGTTCGATCCGTTGACGCTGCGCTACTCGTTCTTTCGCAATTTCCGCGCGGACATCGAGCGCCTCGGTCGCGAGCATGGCAGTTGTCGGCCCGACGGCGAGGTCGTGCCGCTGAGCCGCTCGCACAGTCATTTTCGGCTCGTCTGTGAGCGCGGCGCGCTCGACTTCGTGGCCTTTCTGACGCCAGGCACGCCACCCGTCATTCAGATGGTCGAGTGGCGTCAAGAATTGCCGGTCACGCCGCAGGATCTCGGCGCGGCAAGCAAGCTCGCGGCCGCGCTTCGCGCCGAGGCCAGCTTCCCTCCCGATCTGCTGGCTGTGGAAGCCGACCGCGGCGCGCTCGAAAAACGACTGGCGCGGGTTCAGGGGGCCTACGGCCGCTGTGAACTCGGGCAGCCGCTGTGGAACAACGGCCAAGGCGAGGCTACGTTTCGTCTGCGCTGCGCCCAGGCTGCTCCCGAGTTATCTTTGCGCCTGGAGCCGAAGTCCGCGCGCGTTCTGGACTTTTCCGTGGTGCCGCCCCGCGCGTTCGGCGCCGTGTGCACCGAATAGCCGCGGCGGCAGTTTTTCGGTCACAGTTCGGCTTCCAGGCGCTAGTACTCGGTATGAAGTTCATCGCCGACCTCAAATCCCGGTTCCCGCGCCTCTTTCCGGCCTTGCTGGCCGTCGTCACCATCGGTAGTGCGGGCAGCTATGCCGCCTACGAGCATTTCTCGGACGACTGTTGCTATCCGGGCGCGGCCTGTTGCCACCCGGGCGCCGCGTGTTGCCTGCGCCACCACGCCGCCCAGAAGTGACCGGTCGACCGCGAGTGCTAAGCCAAACCCGTGCCGATCAGCGAAGCCGCTCTCGATGCGTTGATGGAGCGCCTCGCTCGCGGCGATCGCTCGGCCTTCGATCCACTGTACGTGGAACTCCAGCCGCGTGCGCTGCGCATCGCTCGACTACGGGTCGGCGCGTCCGCCGCGGCGGACGTGGCGCAGTCCGCGCTGTTACGAGTCTTTTCGCGCGCCAGTGAGTTCGAACCGGGGCGACCGTGTCTGCCTTGGTTTTACGGCATCGTCGCCAACGAGGTCCGGAGCGCGAAGCGCGGCACGGCTCGCTACGTGCTCGACCCTACTGCAAGCGCAGGCCTGATCGATGATGCGCAGAACGCGGAGGCCGCGCTCGTCACACGCGAGCTTTCGCGCGCGCTTCAGCTCGGTGTCGACGCGCTCGACGTCGAATCGGCGAACGCGCTGCGCGCGATGCTGGGCCTCGCTGCCATGCCCGAGCTGCGGCCGGCCACGTTTCGCAAGCGCGTTTCGCGAGCCTACGCGAAGCTGAGATTGATCTTCGGAGGTCACGATGTCGGTTGAAATGACGGCCAGCTATCGCGCGACGCGGCGCGCTTACGAGCTCGGGCGGCTGCGTATCGCGCTCGTGCGTGCGCTGTGGGTCGCGCTGCCCATCGCGGGCTTGGGGCTGTGCACTTCCGGGCGCTCCGTGCTGCTCGTGCTGCCACTGACGCTCGCGGTTTGGGTGTTTGCGCACTTTCGTGGTGACGAGCTGCTACGAGGCGCTTGGTATGGTTTGGCGGGCGGGCTCGTGACGGCGTTCTTGCCAATGTCCGTACTCAGGCCGTGTTGTGACATGAGTGCGGCGCCCGGTGCGGCTTGTTGCACGATGCCCGGCGCTTGCCTCGGGGCAGGCGCGCTGGTCGGAATCATGCTGGCCGCCGCGGTGCCATTGGGCAAAGCCAGCTGGTGGCGCACCGCCTGTGGAATCGCGCTCGGAATGGCCTCCGTGGCAATCGTCAAGTGCGCCACGCTGTTCGCCGGCGAAGCGGTGGGCCTAGTTGGCGGTCTAGCCGCTGGTGTATTCGTGGTAGCGGCGGCGAAGGTAGTGCTCGCGCGGCGCTCGCGCCCCGAGATCTGAGAAATCTCGCGGAGGCGCGTGTTCTGGCTTCGCTCGAAGCGAGCAAGCGTGCGATAGCATCGACGCTTGCTGTCTCGCGCGCTCTCGTTCGCTCGTCGTCTGCTGTCCGATCCGGATTTTCGAGTGCTGCTGCTGGCCAATCTGCTGGTCGGCGTCGCGTACTCGTTCGTGATTCCGTTCCTATCGCTGTTCGGAACGCGCGAAGTGGGGCTGCGCCCAATGGCGTTCAGCCTGTTCATGACCACGACCTCGCTCGGGTCCATCACCTTCAGCACTCTTCTGGCGCGCTGGTCCGACGCGCACTGGTCCCGACGCAGCGTGTTGCTCGTCAGCGGCACGGCCGGATGCTTGGGCTACCTCGGCTATGCGTTCGTGCGCGATGTCGCATGGCTCACGTTGGTCGGCGTGGTTCTGCTCGGGATCGCGTCGGTCACCTTTTCGCAGCTCTTCGCCTGCGCGCGGGACCTATTCGTGCGTCGCCAGATCCCGAGTGGCGAGCTCCCGCTGTACATGAACGTCTTTCGGCTGTTCTTCGCGTTGTCTTGGACGGTCGGTCCCGCGCTGGCGGCGTGGGTCATGCCGTTTGCCGGGTTTCGCGGGCTATTTTTGGTGGCGTCCTCGTTCTTCGCGCTGTTCGTCTTGCTGGTCGCGTGCTTTCTGCCGCACCTGCCGCCGACCGAGGCCGCGCGGGAAGCCGCCAAGGCGATGCCGCTCAGGAGTGCGTTGCGCGTGCCCCACTTGTTTCCGCACTTCTTGGCGTTTAGCTGCTACTTCGCGTGCTCGACGATGGGCATGATGAATCTGCCCTTGCTCCTGCTCGGTCCCCTGCACGGCACGACGCGCGATGTCGGTATCGCTTACAGCATCGCGCCCCTATTCGAGCTGCCGCTGATGCTCTGGATGGGGGTCTTGGCGAAGCGTATCCCGTCGCGCCGCCTGATTCAGGCCGTGTTCCTGCTGGCGGTCGCTTACTACGTGGTCTTGGCTGGCGTTCGCGCGCCGTGGCAGGTCTACCCAGCCCAGCTACTGAGCGCGGCGATCGTGGCCGTCACCTCTGGCATCGCGATCACCTTCTTTCAGGATTTTCTGCCGAGCCAACCGGGCACCGCGACCAATCTTTACTCGAACGCTCAGCGCATCGGCTCGACCACGGGCTACTTGCTGTTGGGCGTATTGACCGAGTCGGTGGGCACTCGTGGCGTGTTCGTCGCCTGTGCGCTCGGTTGCTGCTTTGCGGTTGCCATCGTGGCTCGGCGTGCCCCGGCGCTCGCCTGAGCGAAGCCGCGTCGCTCATCGAGCGGCTGAGCACACATCGATTACGGGTTCTGCTTTTTGCACCAACCGCCCCCGCGCTGCTGCTCGCGAAACTCGGCCCTGAGCTCACTGCGCGCGTCTGCCGTCAGCAACTCACATGGATCGAACCAATGCTCAGTGCGAGCCTGCGCCAAAATGGGCGGCAAAGAGCCGCTGAAAGCGTCGTTCGCGGGGCATCGAAAGTGCCAGAGCGCGGCCGGATCAGCCAGCTCCTCGAAGCACAACACCTCCTTCACGCCGCCGTTGCAGTTGGTCGAGATCACCAAATACTCACCGGGCAGCCGCGGTGTCCGCGCGGACAAGGACGCGGAGCCGCGCACGCGCACGAACACATCATGGTGAAACTCACCCTGCTGATGGTGGTGCAACAAATCATAGCCACCCCAATTTCGCCGCACCGAATCGAGCAAAGCACCCAGCATCCGAGTCTGCGCGAGCTCCACCACCGCGTTCACCGCCATGGACGTCATTCGAAGCATCTAGCAGACCGTGGGCGTCTTTCCATTGGGTTGATGGTCACGAGTTACGGCGCGCCGCGTCGCAGCCTTCGGCGTCTCATCGCGAAAGCCAGATGCTGATCACGGACCGGCCAGCGCTCCCGCAGCCTTCCACCTGCCTCCGGGGTCTCGCTCGGACCCCGACGCCGAAGGCTCTGACGACTACGCCGCGTCGCGCGACCATCAAACCAAGGTCCGCCCCAGATTTGCGGCTGACCGCGGCCATTCTTGACAGATGAGTCAATAAGCGGCTTCATGGCCCCGTGGCAGGGCGTCCGCGCAGTTTCGACGAAGAACAGGTTCTGGATCAGGCCATGTTCTTGTTTTGGCGGAAAGGCTACGAAGCGACCGGCGTCGCCGATCTCGAGCAAGCAACCGGCCTCGGCCGGCAGAGCCTGTACGGCGCATTCGGCGACAAGCGCGCACTCTTCCTGCGCATCGTCGAGCGCTACTTCGAGCGCGTGCTCAAGCCTTACGTGGTGGATGTGCTCGACGCGCCCGGCTCGGGCCGCGCGAATTTGGAGCAGATCTTCCAACAATGGGAATCTACGGCGGCGATGCCGGAGTTTCACGGTTGTTTGGTGGGTAACTCGGTTCCCGAGTTCGGTGCCAAGGACAGTGAAATGTCGGACGTGCTGCGGCGTAAGTTGGAGCTGATGGAAGCCGCGTTCATGCGCGCTCTGCGGCGTGCGAAGCAGGCCGGTGAAGTGAATCCCAAGCTCGACACGCGAGCGACCGCGCGTTCGCTGCTCACCATTGCTCAAGGTTTGGCCGTCGTTGCGCGCGTCAATCGCGAGCCCGCGTTCGTGCGCGGCGTGTTGCACGCGGCCCGCCGCCTCTTGGACTAGCTTCGTTCGCGTAATTATTGACCGATCTGTCAAAAATAGGAGAAGCCATGGAAGTCATTGAAATGAATGGGGTATCAGGCAAGACAGTGCTCGTCACGGGCGGCACCACCGGCATCGGGCGGGCGACGGCGGAGCTGCTGCACCGAAAGGGCGCGCGCGTGATTGTGACGGGACGAGATCCGGACACGCTGGCCGCCGCACGCCGTGAGCTGCCGGCCGAGATCGCAGTGTTGCAAGCAGATGCCCGCTCTTTGCCGGACGCTGACCGGCTCGCGAGCGAGGTCGAGCAGCGCTTTGGCAAGCTCGATATTCTGTTCCTCAACGCGGGCATCGCGCAGCTTGCGCCGTTCGTTGCGGTCACGGAGAGCTTTTACGATGAGCACATGAACGTGAACGTGAAAGGCGTGGTGTTCACCTTGCAAAAGCTGTTGCCGTTCCTCGGTAGCGGCTCTTCGGTGATCGTCAACACATCGGTCGCCGATCAACGGGCTGCGCCCATGATGTCGATCTATTCGGCGACCAAGGGCGCAGTCGCGGCCTTGGTTCGCTGTTTGGCGGTGGAGCTCGCGCCGCGCGGCATTCGTGTCAATTCGGTGTGCCCCGCGACGATTGTCACACCCATTCAAGCCAAGTTCGGGCTGTCCCCCGAGGTCGCCGCGGCCGGGGCCAAGCACTACACTGCGCGCATCCCGCAAGGCCGCTTCGGCAGCGCGGAAGAAGTGGCGAACGCGGTACTGTTCCTCGCCTCTCCCGCGGCGTCGTACATTACCGGCATAGAATTGCCGGTCGATGGAGGTCTATCCATCACCTGAGCTCGTCGAAGTGCGACTGCCGATCACTCCCGGGGCGAAGCGATCGGCAGTCGCACCGTTCAATTGCATTGGTTTTTTCGCGGGCTAGCCAGAGCAAGAGCTCCGGCGCCATGTCCGCTAGACTTCGGGCGAAGGCGTCAAGCGACGAGCGCTTGCGCAGCAGCCAGGGTGACCTGCGTAACCTGGAAAGTCGTGTCGTTGTAGGTGATCGTGACGTTCGGCTTACTGTTGCTGAGCGCGAAGTTCCAAATCGGGCCAAAGATTGCCGTCGGCACCTGCAGGTCGCAAGTGCCCGGATGGCTGGCGTCGCTGCCAGGAACGATGACTCCGCTGATGCTGCCCAAACCAGTATTTTCGGTCAGCGTGAGCACGCCCAAAAAAAGCGGTGAAACGACGGGTGTCTTGAACTGGAAGACGATGATGCGTGGCGTTCCCGGATCGAGAGTTACCTTCTTCGTTTGCAGTGTGACGGTTGCCATTGTTTGCTTGTCTTTCTGAGAGGTTGGGGATTTTCGTTGCGGCTTCGTGCTTCGGTCATGGTTGTGGTTGAAAGGCGAATTGGCTGGCGCATTGCGTGTTGCAATCAGCGGCCACCAGCTGATGAGGAACGGTGACGTCGAGGTGAGTTAGGTCGCTCACGATCAGCTTGCCTGCTTCGCGATAAGCCGCGTAGCGCGAGTCGGGTGCCCACGAGAAGGGCAAGACTCGATCGGCGTTTCCACACCAGCGCGCGGGCGCGGTCGGATAGTCTTCCGAACACGGCAAGGTTGCTTGCGAGGTTCCGGTGATCAGGTCTTGGCTGACGTAGGCTGCTGCCGAAGTCCCGAATTCGATGGGTGACGGGGCCAGAAGCTCGAAGGCAGTGAGCGATTTCCCGAGTTGCAGTAGCAAGTAGCGTTCGTCCGCAGAGAAGGTGAGCGCAGACGGGGAGGTCGAAGCCGCGGTGCTGGTCGCGACGTGGATCTTGTGTTTGAGGCTGAATGGTTGAGCGCTCAGGTCGGCCAAGTACAAGTAGCTCCCACCGTCGGTGGTTGGCGCGGAGGTGACGAATGCAAACCAACGGCCCTTGGGCGAGAACGCCCGCGCTTGAACCTCCGAGTTCTCTTCCGTGTAATCGTATTCGGACGCGCTGCAGGAAGTGAGGATGGGCGGGGTATCCTTCTCGCAAAAGCCCCGCAGCGGACGCATGGCCAGGGTGGAGGGGGCCTGAATATCGAACAAGCGCACCTCACCGTGGGTTTTGCCGGGCGGATCGCTTTCCACGTTCGCCACGCACGCGATGCGATCGGTGCCTTTGCTCCAAGCCAATAGCTTCGGACAATCTCCATAGTCTGCGCTCGTATACGCAGCATCCGCGAGGTTGCCCTGCAGAGCGTCGAACACCAACAATTGGCCGTCGTCGAGTTGTGCGGTGAAGTGCCCGCTGGGCGCGACCAGGTCTGGGAATTGATGGCGCGCCACGGGCCCATTTGGCAATGGGTAAAAGTTTGTGGACGGGAACTTCGCGGTCATGAAGAAGCCGTTCTCCGCGGGTTGCACGAATACGGTTGGCGCGTAATCGACGCCGCCAAGTGGCAGCGGTGGCTCGAAACCCGTGGCGCCGAGCGTGGAGTAAAACGGTGTTTGACGCAGCGCCGGATTGGGCAGTTGGTTCCCATTCGGGTCGAGCAGGATCGTTGCGTAGAGTGCGAGGTAGATCCCGTTGACCCAGTACAGCGGCGAATCGATGAACGCAGGCCTGGGGGCGAGCGTCTCGAGCGTGACAGGGAAGCCGGGCGTGCTGCTGAGGGTCAAGCGAACCCCACCCAGGTAGCTCGAGCTGCCGCTTTGGAATGCCACCGCCAGTACGGATGAGTCGCTCATCCAAGAGAACGCGGTTACGGCGTCATCCGTGAGGTCCACGGTCTTTTCTGTCCAATTGCTCAGGCTCACGATGGACAGGTGTTTGCCCTTGGGGTGGGCAGAGTCCGCGCCAAAGCGGTACGCTAGGTATTGCCCGTTTGGCGAGAACGCGAAGTCATACACGCCGTCGTTGTGCGCGGGTTGAGCGGGGGGAGGCTGTTCTAGAATGGGGTCGACTAGCGTGAGCCGAGGACCTGTTGTCTCGAGCGCGGTATACGCGAACCAACAAGCACTCCGCGGCTTCACGTCGTAGGTTTTGCGTGCCACGCGCCCCAGCGCATCGGTTACCTCGACGGTTGGGCTGGATGGACCTGCGGCCGGCCCCGTCAGGCGCGCTTTGGCAAAACCCGCAGAACTCGGGTCGGCCGTTATGGACCACGCGCTGTTCGCGGGAACGACATTCCAAGCGTAGGGCGGCGTTCCGCCGCGAATACTCAATGTCGTGGCGTACGGACTCGATTGGCAGGGCGCGGGAAGTGCCGCCGGCGAGATGATGCAATCGGTGCAGGGGAGCGGCTCGACGTGACCGCCGCTGCCGCCGCTGCCGCCGCTGCCGCCGCTGCCGGCGACGCTAGCGCCGCCCGCTCCGGCGCCACCGTTGTTGACCGCACCGCTGTCGCCGCTACCGCCCGCAGGAACGGTGACACCGCCTTCCCCGCCAACGCCGGTAGTGCTCGCGCCTCCGGCGCTGACTTCTCCAGCGCTGCCAGCGTCCTGGTCGGAGCTGCCCGCTTCGCCTCCGGAGACACCCGCACCACCGCCAGACCCCGCGCAAGGAGTGCCCTTCATTACGCACTCGGGGATTGTGACGTCAGAGAGACACGCGGCTGGGCCGCCTCCGAGTGCGATGCTGATCAACAAGACGCCGCGCGTGGAATTGCGCCAGCCGTGATTTTCTTTGCTTGGGCACGATTTCATCGAAGGCACTCCCAATTAAGACGCTGTGAGGGAGTTGCGGTCGCACCGTTTCCCCAACTCCTGCACACCACATCCGCGTTCGTGCGGCTAGCGGCGGATGGTCGTCGTAGGAAAACAACTATGGTGACTACGACTCACGGCGTCGAACGTTGCGAGCGCTAGGCGCCCGGAAGCGCGCACGAAACAGGGCGCCATCGCATGGCGCGTGCGCCCGCTCGTCGCCTGAGCAATGACTAGCCGGACTTCGGCTAGTTCTCGCGCTTCCCGCGCCCTTTTTTCGTGCTCTGCGGGAGCGAAGTGTGCGGGCTCGTGGTCAGCCCGTGCGCGTCATTGTCACCGCGCCGTAAGCGTTGGATGCCGGCGTAGGCGATCATCGAGGCGTTGTCCGTGCACGCCTTGAACGGCGGGACGACCACGCGGATGCCGTGCGCGGCGGCCTGGGTCGTCGAGCGTTCGCGCAGTTCACGATTGGCGGCCACACCGCCTGCGAGCACGATCGTGCGCACGTCTTGTTCGCGCGCGGCCTCGAGCGTCTTGAAGATCAGTGTGTCGACGACGCGGCGCTGGAAGGCTGCGCACACGTCGCGCAGTGTTTGCTCGTCTTTGGGCAGGCCGTGCTCGGTCACCCAGCGCAACATGTTGCTCTTCAGGCCGGAGAAGCTGAACTCGAGCGAGCCCTTGCGGCGCATCGGCCAAGGCAGCTCGATCGCGTCGGGGTTGCCGTCTTTGGCGAGCTTGTCGATCAGCGGGCCGCCGGGATAGCCGAGCCCGAGCAATTTGCCGACCTTGTCGAAGCACTCACCGGCCGCGTCGTCGCGCGTGGCGCCGAGCTCCGTGACTTGTTCGAGCGAGGGGCCCGCGACGCGATAGATTGCGGTGTGCCCCCCCGAGGCGAGTAGCGCGACGAACGGATACTCTGCAGGCGGCTCTTCGGGCGCACCCGGGAACTTGAGGAACACCGCGAGCAAGTGGCCGACCAGGTGATCGACCCCGACCAGCGGTTTTTCCAGCGCAAATGCCAAACCCTTGGCCGCTTGCACGCCGACGAGCAGCGCGCCGGTCAGGCCCGGTCGGCAAGTGACGGCGATGCCGTCGATCGCGCTCGGCTCGATGCCGGCTTTGCGGAACACTTCACGGATCACGGGTCGTACGTTGCGCAGGTGATCGCGCGACGCCAGTTCGGGCACTACGCCGCCGTATGGCGCATGCAGCTTGATTTGACTGTGCACCGAGTCACTGACGACTTTTCCGTCGTCGGTCACGAGCGCGGCGGCTGTCTCATCACACGACGTTTCGATACCAAGGACGAGCATGAAATTCAGGTTGGAGGAGGGAAGCCGCAGCCGCCTTCGGTGTCGGACTTATAGAGCACTTTGGGATTGAGATGAAAAAGCGCAAACCCGGGACGTTGAGCGGGCGTCGCGTTCGGCCCCGGAAAGGGTGCCGGTTTGAACAACCTGAGCTCGACGTAGTTGTTCTTCATCAGTGACACGACGGCTAGCATGGTGCCGAGACAAGTCGAGTCGACCCAGGCGAAGAAATCGTGCTCGTGGCCCTCGCCGAAGGTCAGCGCGGACAGAACGTCGTGCTGCAACTCCGGGATTGCGCGTAAGGCCGCATTTTGAAACAGCACCTGGGGAGCTTCGGGCGTCCCGCAAATGCCCAAGGGATCTTTGCTGATCAGGGTACCGGGCTCGGTGGTGAGCTTGTCCATGTTCAGGGTCAGCGCAAGCTTGAGCACCGAAGGCGAGTCGTCGTCCACGAAGCCGGCTTGAAACGGGGGCAGGCCGATCGTGCCGCAGTAGGCTTCATCCGGTTTGCTGTTGAAGCTGTCGAGATCTCCGCAGCTGGCCGCTGAAACTGCGCACAGCGCGATCACCGCACACTCTGTATGCAGCGATCGCCGCCGGAGCCGAGTGGGTGAAGCGTGGGTCATCAAAGCCGCTGGAGCAAAGCCTGAGCCCTGGCTTTTACCCTGGGTTCCGGGTCGCTGTCATGGCTCACCTCGAGCACGCGCTTGGCGGCTGCCGGATCGACCAAAACCAGGGCTTCTAGCGCGGCCTCGCGGACCAGGGCAAAGGGGTCCTTGCTGGCGCATTGGCTCAGGGCGGCGACCACCGGCGCATTCGGGGCGCTGGCGATGCGACCCAAGGTCGCCGCGGCCAGCGCACGCAAGGCCCAATCGGGTTCGACCTGGAGCAACGCAATCACGGCTGGCGCAGCCTGCGCATCTGACGCACCGAGGGTGGCCAGCGCGGCGCGCCGCACCGTGCTCGATTCGTCTTTGAGGGCGGCGGCGACTGCGGCCTTGGCGGCCGGCTCCGCGCGCTGACCGAGAAAGCGTAGCGCGAACAGCCGAACTTCGGGCGTGGGGTGCCGCGCGAGCGCGGCGAACGTCGGTAGCAGTGCAGAACCCAGTTCGCCCGCCAGGGCTTCGAGGCGCGTGCGCTCGGCGGGCGTGAACTCGACGTTCGTGGTCAGCGGAGCGAACGGCAATTGACCGGGTTCGACCACGAGCAGTACGGCCACGCTGCGCGCGCGCTCCGGTGATACCGATGCCGCGCGACCCAACGCCAGTGAGAGCGGTCCCGATAGCTTCTCGAGCGCCGCGACGCGTTCACTGCCCGAGTAACCGCTCGGTCGCAGTCCGTCGATCAGCCGCCGCACATCGAGTGTGCCTTCGGGCGCTGGCAGCGGTTCTTTCGGTTTGTGATAGCTGCCGCTGGCCCAAACTAGCGCGGCGTCGCCACCCGCGCGCGAGACGAGCGGATCGGGGCTGCTGAGCGCATCGACGATGGCGCGCGGTGCGCTCGCCGCGTTCAGTCGAGCCAGGCTCAATACGGCCTGCGCGGCCAAGCTCGGATCGCTTGCTTCGGACAGCTCGGTGAGCACGTTTTCCTGGCCTTTTTGGCCTGCTTCCGCGAGTGCATAGGCGGCCGCCGCGCGCGGCAATGGGCCGGCCTCAGCCTGGCGGAGCAACTTTGCGGCTGGCGCGATGCCCGCGCGCGAGCCGAACGAGGACAGACCGATTAGACCCAAGGCGCTCACTTCCGCGGAGTCACTGCCCGCCAGCGCCGTCAGCAGGCGCTCGGCTCGAGGCGAACGCATCCGCGCCACGCTCCACACCGCGGCCAAGAGCACCGGATCCGACTCACCTGCGGTGACGCGGCCAGACGAGACCAACAGACTTTCGAAGCGCGGAACGAGCGCCGGATCGCGCAGCATACCCACGGCCAACATGGCTCGCGTGCGCAGCTCGCTATCGCTGCTGCCGGTTGCGTACGAGAACAGCGTCGGCCCCGCGCTCTTGTTCTGCACGTGCGACAAGAGCGTAATCGCGACTTCTTGTTCCGCCTCGCGTGGATCGCCCAGCGCATCGAGCAGCGGCTTGACCGCGCGCTCGCCCAGACGATCGAGCGCCGCACGTGCGGCCTCGGCGTCCTTCGGCCGGTCGCTCTTTTCGCGTTCGAGCAGCGGATAAGCGAGCGCGCCGTACACTTCCAGCAATAATTGCCGGTAAATCGGCCGTTCTGGGCTGTTCAGAGCCAGCGGCAGCAAATCGCGCTCGAGGGACTCCAGCGTGCCCCGCCCGAGGTTTACCTGCATGCTCAGGCGCGCGGCCTGGCTGATCAGTTCCTCGTCCGGTGACGCGCGGATCACTCGGCGCAGCAGCATGTCCGCGTCATCCGCTTCGCCTTGACCGAGCAGCAGCTCGGCGAGCTCGAGGTAGACGGGGAAGAGGCGTTCGTTCTTGCTGATCGCCTGCCGGAATTCGCTGATCGACTTGGCGATATCCTGGCGCTTTCGGTACATTTCGCCGAGCTTCTTGTGGCCCTCGGCGTCGTCCGGACTGAGTTCGACCGCGCGCGCCGCGTAGCGCACGGCTTCGTCGTCTTGATACAGCTCGGCCGCGTAGCTTGCCATGCGCTGGAAGTACTCACGCGCGCGTTTGGAATCACCTTCGGCGAGCTTTTCCAGCACACCGATCGCCGCGCGCAGCTTGTGCTCGAGCACCAACACGCGCTCCAATGAGTTCAAGCTCTCCACATCACCCGGCGCGGCCTCGATCACGCGCTCGAGCACGCGCTCCGCTTCGGGATAGCGACGCAGGCGCAAATGGGCTTCCGCGAGCAGCCGCCCCGCCTCCAAATCAGGCGGTTTTTGTGCCAAGCGGCGCTCCAATCCGGGCACCCGCTGGTTCAGTTGTCCTTCCAAGCTGTACAGCGTGATGATGTGTTGGCGTGCCTCACGCGCCAGCGTGGCATCGTTCTGCGCTTCCCGGATCAGCTCTTCCCAGATCTTGCGCGCTTCTTCGAATTGCGCGGATTTCCCTTCACGCGTGCCGCTCGCGGCGCTGGAGCGCTCGAGAGCCAAGGCGTACGCCTTGCGGTAACGGGGTTGCTTGGGCGACAGCTTGGCCGCCTCGGCGAGGGCCGCGAGCGCTTCCTTGGGCATGTCGTGTTCCAAGTACAATTCGCCCAAAATTTGCAAGGCGCGCGAGCGATCCGGGACCACCGCTTTGATGCGCTGCCAAGTCGCCAGGGCCTTTTTCTTGTCGCCCTCTTGCCAATAGCGTGTGCCGAGCTCGACCAAGTGTTCCGGATCGGCTGCGCTGCTGCTCGCGAGGCGCTGCAAGAGCGCGAGCGCGCGCTCTTTTTCGTCGACACGTTCGTAGAAATCGACCAGCGCAGCCAGCGTTTCTTCGTCGCTCGCGGAGCGCGCTTCGAGCTCTTGCAACCGCGATAGCGCCTTCTTGCGATCGCCGCGTGAGATCAGCGCATCCGCAAGTTGAAAAACGAAATCCGGATTGCGCGGCGCGGCCTTGATCAAGGCATCGTACTCGGCGATGGCCAGCTCCAGATCACCCCGGACCTCGAGCAAGTGCACGACTTTGAGGCGCGTCGCCAAGTCTTTGCTATCGGCAGCGAGCGCGCGACGATAGCTGGTCAGCGCCTTTTCGACTTGGCCTGTCTCTTCGTACAATGCACCAAGAGTTCGCAGGTCTTCCGCGGAAGCGCTGGCTCGCTTCTCCATTTCGCCAATCAGCTCGGGTAAGCGATCTCGTTGCCGGTAGCTATCGACGATCGCAGCCACGATTTCACGTCGCACGCCGGATTCCCCCGCGAGTGACAGGGCGCGTCGGTATTGGGCCAACGCTTCTTCGCGTTTGCCCAGCTTTTCCAGCGCTTTGCCGTAGTCGCGCAGGGCGGGCGCGAGCACGCGGTTATCGCCCGTGGCCGCTTGGACCACGGTCTTGTATTCGGCGGCCGCGCGTTCGTAGGCGCCTCGCGCCAAGAGCTCGCGTCCGAACTCGGCGCGCACGATGAACGACCCGCCCGCGCGCTTCACGAGCTGTTCGTGATAGCGCTTGGCCGAGTCGTAGTCTTTCAGATCCAGACAAAGCCCGAGCAAGGTGCGCAGCACTTGTTCGCGATCCGCGTCGTCCTTGAGCGCGGGCAGCGCTTGCTCGAAGCGGGCGCGGGCCGCGGGCTTGTCTCCGCGCTCGTTCTGCATGCGCGCGAGCGCGACGACCGCGATCGGGTTTTTGGCGTCCTCACCGATCGCCCGCTCGTAGGCGGATTGCGCGCGCTCGGGGCGACCCTCCAGCTTTTCGAGCCCAGCGATCGCGACCAGCGCGGCATAGCGCGTGGCCCCCCCGGCTTCGGCGCGCCGCCCGAGGTCGGCGATCAGGGCATCGAGCTTGCCATCGCGTTCGCGGTACAATTCGAGCAAGCGCTGGAGCGGGAAGTCCGCGCCCGGTTGAGCCAGCACGAGCCCGGTGTAGCGCTGAATCAGCGCTTCGCTGCTTGGCCCTTTGACCTCCGGCTTGTCGCGCTTGGTCGTCTCTGATGGAGACGCGGGCGACGCTGCGGGTGGAGCCGCCGACGGGCCGGGGGTGCCGGTCGCCGGCTTGGGGCGCGCCGGGGTCGCCTTCGGTGTTGGGTGGGCTGCTGGCTTCGGTTTCTTGTTCCGACCCTCGGGATTGAACTCGGCCCGCGCAGCGTGCGCCGCGAAAAGCAGCACGGCGACCGGCCAGAACCGGGCGTAGGCACGAAGTCTCACTCTCAATAGAGTACGCGCCGCGCGCGAATGGCGCCACCCGGCGTAGTCTCGTGGTACACCCCTGCGCGCAATGACCGGGTCTGAGCCGGATTTCGACGAAAAAACTGCGGGCGAGGCGGAACAAGAGGATGAGGAGCTGGATTCCCAGCCTGATTCCGAAGATCCCGAGCGCGACAGCGATGAGCCGCCCGAGCCCGAGGCGCAGGACCGCTCACAGCCCGATGAAGATCGCTGGGGGATTGGCAGCCGGGTGCTGGCGCTCTCAGCGTTGCTCGGCAGCGCCATCCTCGTCTGGACGCAGTTCGCGTTCCGGTCGCGGTGGATCGCCGACTTCATGGAGAGCAACAAGCTCGAGTCGCCTGACGAGCGCGTGAGTTTGGTCGCCTACTTCGTGGGTGGCCTCGCGCTCGGCGGGGCGGTCGGCGCGGCTGCCTTGGCCTTTCTCTGGAACAAGCGACGCTCGTGGCAGGTCGCGGAGCAGTGGGCTTGGTTCGTCTCCCCGCTGATCGCGCTGCCGATCATGCCGATCGTCTTTCGCTACAAGCCCTGGCAAAATCGGCACCAAGCGCTGCTGATCGTGGCCCTCGTTGGCGCACTGGTGGTCGAGACGCTCTTGGTGCGCTCCCTCGCGTCGGTGCCCGAATCGATTCGAGCGTGGTGGGACGGCGTTACCGAGCAGGTGCCCGAGGTCGTACGTCGCAAAGGCCCGCACGCGGTCGTGATTGCGGCAGCGCTCGGCTACGCGCTGTTCATGAGCTTTTACTTCGTGCGCTGGCACTACAAGCTCAGGACTCACAACTTCGATCTATCGATCAACAACAACCTGATCTACGGCGGGCTACACGGGAAATTCCTGGAAAGTACCGTCGTTTTCCCGACCGAACCAGGGAAGTACCTGGCCAATCACGCGAAGTTCGGCACGTATCTCTTCCTGCCCATCTACGCGCTGTACCCGAAGCCGGAGACGCTGCTGGTGCTGCAGTCGTTCATGCTCGGGTTGAGCGCGCTGCCGTTGTACGGTTTTGCGCGTCGCCACGTGTCGGACGTCATGGCGGCGGCCGTGGCGCTGGTTTTCCTGTGCTACTACCCGATGCACAGCGCGAACTTCTCGGAGTTCCAGAATGTGCCGATCGCGACTTTCTTCCTGTTCAGCTTGGTCTGGGCGGCAGAGACGCGCCGCTGGCTGATCTGCGGTTTGGCGACGGCGGCCGCGCTCTTGCTGCGCGAAGACATTCCGATTGGCGTGGCCGTGATCGGCGGCTTCCTGATGCTCTCGGGTTACCGCTCGTTCCCGGGCTTCGTGATCGCCACCGCTGCGCTGACCTACTTCGTGTACCTGCGCTTTCACGTCATGGATGACGCGGGCGAGTGGTGGTACCCGAACATGTACAAGGACCTCTGGGCCGACGGCGAGAAGGGCTACAAGAGCGTGATCAAGACGCTCATCACGAACCCGCTGTTCGTGCTGTCCAAGCTGGTGGTCGAGAAGAAGCTGATCTATCTCTTGCATCTGCTGGTCCCGGTCGCGTTCTTGCCTGCGCGCCGCTGGTATTTGTGGGCCGCCTTCGTGCCCGGTGTTTTCTTGACCTTGCTGGTCACGAACTACGACCCGCCCACGCTGTTCTCCTTCCACTACGTCATGCACTGGGCACCGTACCTGTTCTTGGCCGTGCCCTTGGCGCTCCAAGCGCTGGGTAAGAGCTTGGATTTGGGCGTCGTTCGGATGCGCGCGGCGGCCGCGACCATGGTCTGCGTCTCGCTCGTGCTCACCTACAACTACGGTGCTTTCGCCGCGCGGTCCAGTTCGCTCAAGGGTGGCTACAACTTCATCGATTTCGGTTTCGAACCTCGTGAAGCCGAGCGCTACGCGCGCTTGCAATCCTTGGTCGAGCTGATCCCGAAAGATGCCTCGGTGGCCGCCACCGAAACGGTCGGTCCGCACGTTTCTTCGCGGGTGAAGATGTTCACCATGCGCCACGGCCCGATGGGCGCAGAGTACGTGCTCGCTTCGAGCAAAGAGCTCAAGCTCTCCCGAACCAAGCCGACCTTGAAGGCTGCGCTCGAGAGTGGTCAATACGGCGTGCTCAAGCGCGTCGCAGAGTTCGCGCTGCTCAAGAAGGGCGCGAACACCTCTCAGAACCAGCAGCTCGTCCTCGACTGGCAGCTTTGAGCGAGCCCGAGCCAAGCGAAAAAGGCGGAAAAGCCGGCAAACCGGGCCTGAAGAAGCGGCTGGGCCCGCTGTTCATGGCCATCGCGCTGGTGTTCGTGGCCTATTCCGCCTGGGATTTGGCGCATCGCTGGCAGAAGACCCAGGTCTCGCTCGACCTCACTTGGGCGCTGCTGTCGATTCTTCCGCTCGGGCTCGGCTGCTTGATTCAAGGCCGCGGCTGGATCGCGCTGATCGAGCGCATGACCTCGCGCCGCGTACCGCGCGGGCCCGCGCTGTCGCTATACATGGACTCGCAGCTCGCTCGTTACACGCCGGGCATGGTCGGCTTGCCGTTCGTGCGCATGGCGGGCGCCGCGCGGCTCGGCGTGTCTGCCGTCTCGGTCGGATCGTCGGTGGGGCTCGAGATGCTCTCGTGGACTGCCGTCGGCGGCGGAATCGGCTTTGCCTCACTGCTCTGGTTACCCGCGAGCAGCGGCCTGATGGCATTGCTCGGCAAGTGGGCGATTCCGATCGTGCTCGGCTTCACGGCCATCGTCGTCGTGCTCTCGTGCATCGATCGCACGCGCCTGCCCGCGTTCGTCGTGCGTGTACTCAAGGTCGATGGTGTGGGGCCGCTCGTGCCGTTTTCACTGCTCTTGGCGCATGTTTTGTACTGGGCGAGCTGGGCCGCGCACGGCTTCCTGCTGACGCACGCGTTCGGCGCAGCGCCAGGCATCGCGCTGTCGACTTCGGGTCTTTACGCGCTCGCCACCGTGGGCGGCTTCGTCGCGCTCGCCGCGCCGGCTGGCGTCGGGGTGCGCGAAGCCATCCTCTCGATCAGCCTCGCCCCCGCCGTGGGCAGTGCCCCTGCGCTCGCGATCGCGGTCGCGTCACGCGCGGCTTCGCTGGTCGCCGACGTGATTGCGTGGGCCTTGCTCAAGCGTTGGGCGCGCTGAAGCGCAGGAACTGCGCGGGCTGCGAGGTGCGATGCGGGATCGCGATCGCCCAAAGGCTACGTGTGCATCACGGGGACGCGCGCTTCCGCGGGCTGCGGCAAGCCCGGGCCGAGCACGGCGACTTCGTGCACGGCTTCGCGCTTGAGCACGTACGGCAATTCGGTGCGGGCCAAATGCACGATCAATTCGGCGATTAGGCCGGTGGCCAAGATCTGTACGCCGACCACGATCAGCAGCACGGCCAAGATCAAGAGTGGGCGATGACCGATCGATTGGCCCATGAACCAGATCGCGCACAGGTAAGCGAAGATGGCCAGGCCGATGGCCAAGGTGAGCGTGCCGACTGCGCCGAAGAAGTGCGCCGGGCGCCGGCCATAGCGGAGCAAGAATACGACCGTGAGCAGATCCATCAGCCCGCGGAAGAAGCGGCCCCCGCCGAACTTGGAGTAACCGAAGCGACGCGCGTGATGTAGCACCGCGATTTCGCCGATGCGGAAGCGCTTCCAATGCGCGAGCACGGGCACGAAGCGATGCAGCTCGCCGTACAGGCGCACGTTCTTGAGCACTACGTCGCGGTAGGCTTTGAAGCCGCAATTCACGTCGTGCAGCTTCACGCCCGTGGTGCTGCGCACGAGCCAATTGAACACGCGCGAGGGCAACACCTTGGTGATCGGGTCGTTGCGCTTTTCCTTGTAGCCCGACACCAAGTCGTAGCCCTCTGCGAGTTTGGCGAGGAAGCGCGGGATCTCTTTCGGGTCGTCCTGCAAATCAGCATCGAGCGTGAACACGACGCTGCCGCGTGCGCGCGTGAAGCCCGCGGCCAACGCAGCGCTCTTACCGAAATTACCCTGCAACTCCAGCAGGCTGACCTGGGAGTGGGCGGTTACCAGACGCTCGGCGACGGCGACCGAGCCGTCGGTGCTGCCGTCGTCCACGAAGATGACTTCGAAGCTTTCGTCGCTCGCGAGCGTGGGGGCAACCGCTTCCGCGATGCGGTTGTACAGCTCTTCGAGCGTGGCTTCCTCGTTCATGAACGGGATCACGAACGAGAGCTTCGGGAGGGCGGGCGTCGGCATGAGCAGCGAACGCGGAAGGTGCCTCAGGCTCCGGGCTCGGGCAAGGACTTCACGGCTTTACGGGGGCGCCGGCGACCTTGAGCACGAAATAGCCGGAATTTTGATAAACCACGGGCAACTCCGGGAAACGGCGCTCGCCCCCACGGCGAAGCACCATGTAGTCCGGGTGATATTTGTCGACGATCAGCGAAAGGCGCCCCGGGTCGATCGAACCATAGCCGCCCAAATCCGAGGAGCCTTTCACCTGACGACCGGTCACGTCGCACAGGCGCTCGTACCAACCCAAGAGCTCGGTTGGGATCAGGGGCACGGCTTTCCAATCGACGACGATCGCGCGTTGGCCCAAGAAGCGCGCGCCCTCGAGGTCGGGAGGGGTCAGGTAGATCGCGTCCTTGGGCGATTTTTCGCGCAGCCAGCGATAAAGCTCGTCGTTCTTGCCGCCGTCTTCTTTGAGCAGCGTGGAGCGCGCGCGTGCCTCTTCCAAGCGATGGGGTACCAGGCGATACAGCTCGTAGGCGCCCAGCAAGAGTGGGCAAAACACCAGCAGCCGCTTGAGCTCCGAGACCAACTGCGTTTGCGCGGGCACGAAGCGAACCAGCAAATCGAGCGCGAGATCGACGGCGCGCACCACGAGTACGGCACCCAGCAGCACCAGGATCAGGTTCGGAATCGGCGCGTTCTCTTTGCCGTGCCAAAACATGCCGAAGGTGCCGATGCCGGCCGCGATCAGCCCAATCGCTACGCCCGGGTAGTGGCGCGTGATCGAGGGTTTGGCCAGCGCGTGCGCCAACGCGCAGGCGAGAAAAATTTGCGACAAGAGATCGGCGTTCGGCGCGAAGCGCCAGACGAAAATCTGATTCACCTTCGGAAAGTCGTAGAACGTGGTCAGGAACGTCCCGGTCCAGATCGTCAGCATCAAACCGCACAAAACCGCGCCCAAACGCCGACCGTTGGCCGTCTTGTGCAGCAGCCAGCCGCTGCCGATGCCGATCAGCTGCCACGCGGCAAAGGGCATGAAATTGCGCTCGTAGCGCTCCGGATTGTAGTGATGCGGCGAGCGCACTCGAAACAAGATCTCCTGCGCTTCGGGCGAGGCTTTGGTGTGCGATGCCGCAAGCAGCAGCGGTGAGAGCACGAGCGTGGCCACGATCAGCGGCGAGAACTGCAAGATCAGCCGCTGCTTCAAGCCCTTGAAGCCGAGCGCCAAGTGCGACAGCCCGAAGATCGGATACGCGAGCACCAAATAGTTGGCGTGAAACGCGCCGCCGATCGCCAAGCACAGCCCCGAAGCGAACCAACGCTCTTCTACGAAGTACATCGTGCCCGCGATCGAGCCCAGCGCGCCCAAGGTCGACGGCTGCAAGATGGTGTCGAACAGGTAGCTCGTGCCCACGCTGGAGGTGCGCGTGATGAACAAGATCGACACCAACAACAGATAAGAGGCGACCGCGAGCTGTGCGCCCGCCAGGCGCTTCACGATCCGGTACATGACCAACGCGCCCAGCAGCACGAACAGAAATTGGGTGATGGCCACCGCCCAGCCCTGTTTGTTCAGCTTCAGCAGGAATGCGCCAAAGTAGATGAACACGCGGTGATACTGCGTGGTGTGGTAGGTGAACCAGTCCGAGCGCAGCAAGCTCTTGTCGGTCAGCGTCAGCGACTTCAAGAAGTAGACGAGCTGATTGTCGTAGCCGTAGGTCAGCCCGTAGCTGGCGGCGAAGGCGATGGCGACGAGTGCGACCACGCCGTATTCGAAAGCGCGCGTCACGCGCGCTTGCCGGCTAACTGAGTCAATCATTGGCGGGACGGCTTATATCACGGTCGCATCGACCCCGGCCCTGTGGTATCGGGCGATGTTCCCGGGCAAAATGACCGATCCCAGCCTCAGTCCTGCGCTCGCCGCGCCCATTCCGGAGCTCTCCGTCGTGGCTCCGATGTACAACGAGGAGGGCAACATCGCCGCCTTCGTGGTTGCGGTCGAAAAAGTCGTGGCCACGATCGGCGTGCCGTTCGAAATCATCCTCGTCGACGACGGCAGCTCCGACGGAACTTGGGCGCAAATCGTGGCCCAATCCAAGCAACACCCGGTGTTACGCGGCGCCCGCCTCGCGCGCAACTTCGGCCATCAGGGCGCGCTGATGGCCGGCTTGAGTGAAGCCCGCGGTAAGGCCATCGTCAGCATGGATGGCGATCTGCAGCACCCGCCCGAGCTGATCCCGGAGCTCTTCGCGCGCTGGCGTGACGGCTACAAAGTCGTGACCACCGAGCGCGCGGACGCGGAAGACACCTCGCTCTTCAAGCGCACCACCTCGCGCTGGTTCTACGGCGTGTTCTCCAAGCTCACCGGCGTGTCGATGGCTCCCGGCAACTCGGATTTTCGCCTGTTGGATCGAAGTGCAGTGGCCGCATTGTGCGACATGAACGACGTCGATCTGTTCATCCGCGGCTCGGTCACTTGGCTCGGTTTCCGCTCGGTCACGCTGCCCTACCGCGCCAACAAGCGCTTCAGCGGTACCACCAAGTACAGCCTCAAAAAGATGCTGCGCTTCGCGTCGGGGGCGATCCTCTCGTTCTCGCTCGCGCCGCTCAAGCTCGGTATTTGGATTGGCTTCTTGACCAGCGTCCTCGCGATCTTGGAGCTCAGCTACATCCTGATCCAGTATTTCCGGGGCCAAACCATCACCGGCTGGGCCTCGATGATGGGCTTCATGTCTTTGATGTTCGGCATTCTGTTCGTGCTGCTCGGCATTATCGGCACTTATCTCGGAAAAATCTTCGAAGTGCTCAAGAATCGCCCGCGCTTCTTGATCGGCGAACGCTCTCCCTGAGGCGCTGTTTCACGCTGCTCCCGTTTCACCGCTGCGCCGCTGTCATTGTCACCCGCTTCGACCAACCTGCTTCCGCCCCTCGGCCGCCTTCCATCGCTGCCGGCACGGGGTCGTGCATTCGAAAATCGAGTTCGAATTCAAACTCCCCTGTCACTGTCACTGTCACCGACTCGACCACGCTAGTTCGCCCCTCAGCGCCCCCTCAGCGCCCCCTCAGCGCCGCTCAGCGCCGCTCAGCGCCGCTCAGCGCCCCTCAGCGCCCCTCAGCGCCCTAAGAGGCGATCTCGAGCGCCTCACTGACGTACATCGAGACCAGCAGAATCACGAAGTCGGATGCGATTGCACCTCTCAGCCGGCACGGGCTGAGGCTCCAAGGATGGAGTTCGAATTCAAACTCGATTTTCCAAATCGCGAGGCACGCCGCCGCTCGCGAGTTGGGAAAGCGTGAGGAGCGGGGCGGCGCCGGCATCCAATGAGGCTACCTCGACGAGTCGTGTATCAAGGCGTGCAGCACAGGGTGACGGGATCGGTCGGGATCGCGGCCCCCGTTTGGACACTCGGTTGGACAAGGCAGGACCCCGTGCTGCTCGCGGTGCCAGTGTAGACTACGCTGCGCAGGCTCATGTACGGGGGCGATGGGGGCGTTGGATCGGGCGCTAGCGGTGAGCACTCGAGGACGTTAGTGAGCGTGGTCTCGTCGACACTGCAGTTCTGATCGGTGTAGAGCTTCATCGTACCGGTGCACGTGGTCCCGGTCGGTGAGGAGCAACCGCACGCGGAGCAGCCGCGGGCGTCGTCGGCCCCAGTGTAATAGACGCTCTTGACGCTGTACGCGCCCACTGGGCACGGCAGATCGCCGCGCTGGTAGACGCACATCGCTTGTCCGAAGGGTGCCTGCTGCCGCGGTACGCAGGTGCCGGCTGCGCAGCCCCCTTTGTTTGGCGTGGGGTCGCCACAGGCGCGCATTTGCGTGTCCCATGCCACGGGCGGAAAGCTTGCGCTGCCGGTCGTCTTCGGCACGCACGCGCCGCCGCCTGGAGGCGCAGAGCCCCAACGCACGCTGGCTGGGTCGTACGACAACGAGACGAACGCCGTGCAGTTCCCCTGAGCGATGGTCAACGTTCCGGACGCTCCCGCACAGGTGCTGTCTCTGTACAACTGCGCCGCGCCGACCTGACAAGCTACGCCTTGCGGAGCGTCGCACGAGCAGGAGGGGCAGCTTGCGGAGCCCTTGATGCCGGCGTTGGCGTTGGCCACCTCGAGCGGAAAGCCACTGGCATTCGCGCAGGATGGCGGCGAGCCGGAACCTTGCCAGATCGCCAGCGGCCCGACCCATCCGCCGTTCGGCGCGCTCGGTGCGCAGGTGAAGTCGCCGCAGTCGGGATCGGCGCAATCGATATTGCCATCATGATCGTCGTCGATGCCGTTGTTGCAGTTCTCGGCAGAGCCACCGCCTCCGACGCCGTTGCCGCCGACCCCGAAGCCCGCGACGCCGTTGCCACCGACCCCGAAGCCCGCGACGCCGTTGCCACCGACCCCGAAGCCCGCGACGCCGTTGCCACCGACCCCGAAGCCCGCGACTCCGTTGCCCGCGACTCCGTTGCCTCCGCGCCCGCTCGTGCTCGAACCGCCGGCTTTGCCCCCGGCTCCGCCATCGTCGAACGTCTCGCTGCCGTCGAGCTCGCTCCGCCCGCACGCGACGGCTGCCATCAACAGCAAAGCAGCGGCGATGCCGCGATGGATCGCACCCGCCGTGGCCCCGCGCCCACCCCTGGGAGGTTCATGAAAACCCATGGGGCGAGGCTATACGCGAACCCTGCTCAGGGTCGATTGATATCGTGAATCGAGCCGCGGGTGGGTCTAAGTACGAGAAGGCTCAGCGCGGTGATTGGTCGTTTCCGGGTACAAGCTGCTCGTCCGCGGGCCAGTGCCGGTGATGGCGTGGGCCGCGCCGAAAGAGGCGTCGATACGGCGACGGCGTTCGCGTTGTTGCAATTCTTCCAACAAGCGCCGATTGACGCTCAGCAAATCGCCCAAAATCGCCAGCAGCGAGGTCAGAAAGCCGACGATCAGCAGCACGGCGGCGAAAATCAGCGATTGGACGTGCCCGTTGCCGTTGCCTTCCAGGAAATACCAAAGGAAGCGCGCGCCGATGATCAGACCCAGGGCGAGCGGAAACAAGCTGACGGTCAGGAAGAACTTCAGCGGCTGGTAGACGATGAAGATGCGGAACATCGTCACCATCGAGCGCTTGATGTAGTTCGGGATGCTGCGCACCAGGCGCGAAGGGCGTAAATCCCCGTTCACGCGAATGGGCACGGAAACGACGGTCATGTTGCGCTGACCGGCCTGGATGATGGTCTCGAGGGTGTACGTGTAGCTGTTGAACACGTTCAGCATCAACGCGACGTCACGGGAGATGGCGCGGAAGCCGCTCGGTGCGTCGGCCACGTCCGTGCCGCTCACACCGCGCACGATCGAGCTGCCCAAGTGCTGCAGCAGCTTCTTGACGGGCGAAAAATGCTCGATGGTATCGATCGGTCGAGCGCCGATCACGAAGTCGGCTTGGCCCTCGAGGATGGGGCGCACCAGCTTCTCGATGTCAGCGCCGTTGTACTGGTTGTCGGCGTCGGTGTTGACGATGATGTCCGCGCCGCGCTCGAGGCACGACTCGAGACCGAGCATGAAGGCCCGCGCCAACCCCTGGTTCTGTCGGAAGCCGACCACGTGGTGCACGCCGTGCTTGCGCGCGACGGCGACCGTGTCGTCTCGGCTACCGTCGTCGATCACCAGCACTTCGATCGTATCGATGCCCGGAATTTGCTTGGGCAGATCGGCGAGCGCGATGTGCAGGGTCTGCGCCTCGTTGAGGCACGGGATTTGGATGATGAGCTTCATGTTCGAGACTGGCCGAGCTCTCCGCCCGCCCGGCCGGCAGGGTGTAGCACCTTTAAAGCGAAAACTGCAGGGAGAACACGTCGAAGCCCTGGCTTCGCAGACTTTGCGCCAAGGTCTTGGCCACTCGGGCGCTGCCCGTCTGAAACACCCGCGTTTCTCGCTCGGGGCCGTCGCCGATGGTCTTTTGCGCGCTGCGCTTTTCGTTCAGGGTAGGCGTCTTTGCCGCCGCCCAAGCCTCGAATTCCGAATAGGAGAGCAGGTATTCGGTCTCGAGGATCGCTTTTTTGGGATTCGGCGAGTTCATGAATTCGCGCGCTCTGGCGTGCAACGAGCTCGTCGAGTGTTCGACTTGTTCAGTGGCCAGCAGCACGTCGACTCGAGGGTTGACGCTGTTGTTTCCGGTCAAGTCCATCTGTCCCAGCGCGAGCAGCATCACGATCAGTATCCATGCGCGCCGAGCTCGGTTATCCACCAGTTGGAACAACATCAACACCGCCAAGAAGACCAAGGGTGCAAAGGCGGGCAGGTTGTGGCGCGCGGAGTTGCCTGGCTTCAGGCCCCAGAACAGCATCGGCGCCAAGCCCCAAGCCGCCGCGCCGAAAGTGATCCAGCGGCGCCGCTTGTGGCCGAGCACGCCTTGGAGCAGCGCCAAGACACACACCGCGAACAGCAACGTGCCCGCGGCGTGGGTGATCGGCGCATTGTTCTTGGGATCGATCAAGAGTGACCACTTGAACGGAAAACGCCCGTTCCAGTTCTCCAAAAAGCTGCCCACCGCGTGCGTGTTCTTGGGCGCGGCCTCGACCACCGGCAACGCCACGTGGCGCGCGTAAGTCACGGTGAACAGCGTGCCAAACCCGACGATTAGTACGATGCACGCGAGCATCACGGGCCGCAGCCGACCGCGCGCAACCAGCGCCAACAGCAGGGCACCGCTGGATAACGCCATGTCCGCTTTGATCGAAAAAGCGAGCGCGGCCAGCAGCGTGGATAGCGCCAGGAAGCCGACGAAACGCCGGGAGCGGAGCTGCTCTTGATCGGCCGCTTTGCCGAAAGCCAAAGCAGAAAAAACCAACATCGTGAGCGAGGGCAGCGTGGGCATGCCGTACACGCTGCCCAACCAGAAGCAAGGCGTCAGCGAGTAGACGATGGTCGCGGCAGCCGCGATCGCGGGCGTCGAGAGCTGACGAAAGAGCAGGTACAAGCCGACCATGCACCCGCTGCTGGCGAGCACGCTCAGGCCGTTCATCAATAGCGGCAGCGAGCGCACGCGGAGCCCGTGGTCCAGCGCGAGCTTCATGCTGTGGATGTAGAGCGGGCTCGTATGCAGGCGGTAATCCACCTTCGTCATATCGATCGAGCCTTCGAAGTGCCAGTTGATCGCGTCGCTCGCCAGGCGCCCCGCGTCTTGCTCCCCGAAGCCCGACATTTTGAAGTGCCAATGCAGCCAAAAGGCGGCGAGCGCGCCGAGCGCGATGAAGATCCATTCGTAGCGGCCGAAGGCCGCACCGGGGGTGGCAGATTGAGTCATCGGCGGACTACGGCTTGTCGCCCGAGGTGCGGGGGGAGAGTGTGTACAAGCGGTAACCGGTGCCGACCATGCGAACCGTCGAGGTTTTAGCCAGAAACCTGACCGCCGGGCCAGCGTCGCGCTGCAATAAAACGTGACTTACGCCGTAGCGCGCCAAAATCGTGCGGCGTTCCTCTTCCGAACCGCCCGGCCCCATGAACCGTTTGACCCAATATTCACGCTGAACAGCGTCTGGAACCAACGGATCGTCGTGGAACAGGACCAGAACCTTGGGGCCGAAGGTAGGGAGCGGCCAGGAGAGCACCGGGTTCGCGAGCACCACTGCGCCCGGCCCGGCCGCAGCTGCGAACGCGCGCATGTTCCGGATCACGGGGCTTTCGCGGCGCTCCCGGAAGCGCGGATCTTGGAACAGGGCTTGGGCTACGAGTACGCTGTGCGTCGCGAACACGAGCAGCGTCACCGCCACTAGTAGCGCACTTGCGATACCCAGCGCGCGGCTTCGCAAGAGCCGAAAGGTCAGCGCGTGCCCGGGCGTCAGCCGTAGCAGTAGCCCCACCAAGCCGATGTGCAGGTACACGATCGCGAGCAGAACGAAGCGGTGCCCGAGCGGGATCTCGACGAAGGCGTTGGCCACGAATGGCACGAGCATGCTCAGCGCGCCCAGGGCCACGAACCAGCGCTCACGGCGCAGGAAGAAGTACGGCAGCACGAGCAAGCTGATCGCGCCCAGGCCCAAGGTCATCAGTAAGCCGAGTGGCTCGTAGAACTGGTGCAGCTTTCGTTTGACGTGCAGATCGGCGGCTTGCTGCAGGCTCTGCTCGGCCCAATCCGCAGAGCCACCGTGCCCGCCGCGTAGCACGATCCAGGGCGAAAAATACGGCCAAAAATGCGACAAAGCGCAGCCCACGAGCACCGCGCCCGCGATCTCGAAGCGCAGCCGCCAAGTTGCAATCGGCTCCACCAACGCCAGCAGCAGCGCCCCCGAGATCGACATCATCGCGGTCAGCGGATGAATGATGAACACCGCGGCCGCCCAAACGCCGAGCACGAGTAGAGCCAGCCGCGGCCTCTGAACTTCGCCGCGCAGCAGGCGCACCGTGAGCGCAAAGCCGAGCAGCGTCAGGCCGAGGGCGGTCGTCGAAGGGAACGAGGCGACGCTGAACAGAAGCGGCAAGGAGTACACGTTCGAATAGTGGAACCCCAGCCACCAACCTCCGAACATCACCAGGAGGCCGTACAACGGAGCCAGCGGGTGCCGGAAGTAGCTCAGGAAGAAGACGCGGATCGCGCACAAGAAGAGCAGCGTGTTCAGCACCGCGGCCAGCGTCATCGCTTGTACGGCGTCCCAGTGCGCGGCGCGGGCAATCAGCGCGACGAGCAGGAATTGCGGGCCAAAACGCGGCGAACCCGAGTCGACCGCCAAGTGCGGATGGTGCGGGTGAAAGGGGCTCTCGATCAGCGCATGCAGCGTCGCCGAGTGCTCCCAGTAGTCCGCGCCGCCCTCCCAGGTGATCATGCGCACATACCCGGCTTCCCAGCTGACCCAGGCCCAAATCCCGAGCGCGAGGAGCACGAACAACGCGCTCGCCCAGTGACGCCCGAAGAGCGTGGCCGTTCTGCGCAGAGCGGGGCTAACCATGGCGCAGCAGTGTTCGGAGCCGCAGTTTCCAAACCGTGGTTACCGCTTCGAGCACAATCGTGCGATCCATCTTGGAAGCGCCCACTTGTCGATCGACGAACACGATCGGCACTTCTTTCACCTTCAAGCCCAAGAGTAGCGCGCGATACGTCATCTCGATTTGGAACGAGTAGCCGTTGGACACCACGTTACCGGCGACGACCGCCTCGAGCGCCGCGCGCTGGAATGCCTTGTAGCCGCTGGTCAGGTCGCGCACACCGACGCCCAGGATCAGCCGCGAATAAAGTGAGCCGCCCTTGGAAAGTGCGTGCCTGCCGGCTCCCCAGCCCAGCACGTTCCCACCCGGGACATTGCGCGAGCCGACCACCAAGTCCGCGCCCGCTTCCAGCTCGCGAAAGAACTCCGGCAGGTGCCGCGGGTCGTGGGACAAATCGGCGTCCATCTCGAAGAAGTAGCGGTAGTTCTCGTGCAGCCCGAGTTGAAACGCGGCGGTGTAGGCGGTGCCCAGCCCCAGTTTGCTCGGACGATGCAAGACGCGCACGCGCTTGTCACGTGCCGCCAGCTCGTCGGCCAAGATGCCCGTGCCGTCCGGGGAGTTATCGTCCACGATCAGGACGTGCGCGCCGGGTGCAACGCCGAGCGTCGCTTCCACGAATGCCTCGAGATTTGCGCGTTCGTTGTAGGTGGGCGTGACGATCAGCGCCCCCTGTCCGAGTACGGCTTCGGGGATCTCTGGAGGCTCCAGCGTCTTCGGGTCACTCGCCACCCGAGGCGTTTACCATGCTAAAGCACGCCCTGAGGACAGCATGACCAAGCACAGCCTGAAAATTGGCATGATCCAAACCAGTGTCGGTCTGGATAAGCCCGCCAACGTCGAAAAAACCTCCTTGGCGATTCGTGACGCGGCCGCTCGCGGCGCAACGCTGATTTGCCTGCAGGAGCTATTTGCCTCGCAATACTTCTGCCAAACCGAGGACGCTGCGTTCTTCGACCTGGCCGAGCCCATCGACGGCCCGACGGTCCAGGCCATCGCCAAAGTCGCCAAAGAGTGCAAGGTCAGCGTAGTCACGCCCATCTTCGAGAAGCGCGCGCCGGGCGTGTATCACAACAGCGTGGTCGTGCTCGGCCCCGAGGGCAACACAATCGGGCTGTATCGCAAGATGCACATCCCGGATGACCCGCTGTTCATGGAGAAGTACTACTTCACTCCCGGCGACCTCGGCTTTCTGACGTTCGACACGCCGACCGCGAAAGTCGGCACGCTGATCTGTTGGGATCAGTGGTACCCGGAAGCCGCGCGCCTGACCGCGATGCGCGGTGCAGAGGTGCTCACCTATCCGACCGCGATCGGCTGGCACCCCTCCGAGAAAGAGCAGTACGGCGCGGCTCAAGTTTCGGCCTGGCAAACCATGCAGCGCAGCCACGCCATCGCCAACGGCGTGTTCGTGATCGCGGTCAACCGTGTCGGCCACGAAGGCCCGGCGGACGGGGGCATTGAATTTTGGGGGCATTCCTTCGTGGCAGATCCCTTCGGCGTGGTGCTGGCAGAAGCCGGACAAGGTGAAGAAACCCTGGTCGTGGAATGCGACCTCACGCGCCAAGAGTGGGTGCGCCGCAATTGGCCGTTCTTCCGCGATCGCCGGATCGATGCCTATGGCGATCTCACGCAACGCTTTTTGGACCCGAACAAGCGATGAAGAAAAGTCCCTCCGTCGTCCGCGTCAGGACGCCGCCGTTCACACCCGTTTCGATGCTCGACCCACTTGCTACGCCTCATTCGCTCGGCTACCGCATGCCGGCGGAGTGGGAGCCGCATGCGGCCACCTGGCTAGCCTGGCCGCACGAGCCCAAGGACTGGCCCGGAAAGTTCGACGCCATCCCCTGGGTGTTCGCGGAGGTCGCGCGTCACTTGCAAGAGGGTGAGCGCATCCGCATGATCGTCGCGGGCAAGAAAGAAGAGACGTCTGCCAAGAGCGTGTTCAGCCGTTCGGGCGTGAACTTGAAACAAGTGGACTTCGTGCACTTGCCGACGGACCGCTCTTGGACGCGTGATTTCCTGCCCCTCGGCGTGGTCCGCGGCACTGGCAAGAAGCGTGAAACCGCGCTCGTGAAATGGAAATTCAACGGCTGGGCGCGCTACAAAAATCACGCGCTCGACGAGCACGCCGGGTACGCGGTCGCGCTCCAACTCGGTGCTCCCTTGGCGCTGCCCGAAGCCCAATTCGGCCGCAAACGCGCACGCGTGGTGCTGGAGGGCGGCGCCATCGATGTCGATGGCGAAGGCTCGCTCTTGTGCACCGAAGAGTGCTTGCTGAATGGCCGCCAAGCACGCAACGCGCCGCTCGGCAAAGCCGGGATGGAAGGCGTGCTCCGCGATCACTTGGGCGCCGAGCGAGTGCTCTGGCTCGGCAGTGGCATCGCGGGTGACGATACCGCCGGCCACATCGACGACTTCGCGCGCTTCGTGGCACCGGGAAAAATCGTACTTGCGGACGAAAAGAACAAGCAAGACCCGAACTACGCCGTGCTGCGCGACGCCGCGCAGCGCCTCAGCCGCGCCCGCGACGCCAAGGGCCGCAAGCTCGAGGTGATTCGCTTGCCCATGCCCACGCCGATCGTGTTCGATGGCCAACGCTTGCCCGCGAGCTACGCCAACTTCTACGTCGGCAACGCGGCCGTGCTCGTCCCGACCTTCAACGACCCGAACGATCGCGAAGCGCTCGGCATCCTCGCCGAGCTCTTCCCGGGCCGTCGCGTGGTCGGCATCCACTCGACGGACTTCGTGCTCGGGCTCGGCACGATCCACTGCAGCACCCAGCAAGAAGTGCGCTGAAACGTCGGCGCGCGCGAGCTGAGAGCAGCCTGACTCTCCCGGATTGTTGCCGAGCCTGCGAGAAGCTCCAGAACAGTCTCAGCGAAAATCGAAGCAAAGTTGAAAATTGTTCGCGCTTGGCGCACCTTTGGGAGCCCGTGCGCTCACCGACTCATCCACTGCTCGACCGGCGCACGCTGACGCGAGCGCTCGGCGGTCTCCTCGCGGGACTCGCGGTGGCGCCGCGCGCGGTCGCAGAGTCCGCCTCGCGAGCGCCCCAACCCTCTCCCTCTGCTCCGCTACCAGCCCCTCGAATCCGAGTCGCGAGCTACGTCGCGCGCAAACCTGCGCCCGAAACTCAGGTGCAAACCAGCTCGGCCGATCGCGGCATCAACCCCTGCATGACGCCGGATCCGGGCTTCGGCGTGTACGGCAAATGGGAGGGTGGCATCGGCATGGGGCAGTTCATCATGCCGGTGAAGGGTGGTCTAACCCCCCGGGGTGACTTCGACCTGATGGTCCACTTCCACGGCCACGAGCCGATCCGCAAAGAGTGGGTGCAGGTCATGGATGGCGCGGTGCTCGTGGGCATCGATCTGGGCATCGGTTCGGGCGCCTACGAAGAAGCGTTTCAAGCGCCGGACGCGTTTCCGCGCTTGGTCGAAGCCGTCGAGCGCGCGGTGGCCAAGAAGTCCGGTCGCAAGAGCGCGCGCGTGCGGCACCTCGGGCTCAGCTCGTGGAGCGCGGGCTACGGGGCGGTGCAGCATATCTTGATGCAGAGCTACGCCAAAGAGCGCGTGGATACCGTGGTGCTGCTGGATGGTCTGCACTGCGGCTACAACGGCGCCGCGATCAACGGCCAGCCGATCTTCATGTTCACCGACTACGCCAAGCGCGCTGCGGCGGGCGAGACCTTGATGTTCGTCAGCCATTCGTCGATCATCCCGCCCGGCTATGCCTCTACGACCGAGACCGCGGACTATTTGGTCCATGAAGTGGGCGGAAAATTGCGGGACGTGCGCGGCGCAGGTCCTATGGGCATGACGATGATTACCCGTTATTCCAAGGGTAATTTCCACGTGCGCGGCTTCTCGGGGAACGACAAGATGGATCACTGCGCGCAAATCGGCGAGTACCGGGACGTACTCAAGGTGCACGTGAAGCCGCGGTGGAACTCACCTCGTGGGCGCGCAGAGTGAGCGGCGCGGAGCAACGCTTTATCTTCAAGGATCTGTCGTTTGCCGCCCCCGAGGGGCGCGGCGCGCAGCCGCTCGATCGCTTGCTGCGCGAAAAGCACGACGGCGCTAGCTGGGCGGAAGTCCGGCGGCTGATCGAGACCGGCAAGGTGTCGGTCAATGGCAACGTCCAGCGCGAGACGGCGCTGCGCGTCGCCGCGGGCGCCCAGATCGATTTGCGTATGGCCGCTGCTCGCCATCGCGAAGGGCCGCGCTTGCCGGCCGGCGCGATCGTGCATGTCGACGCGCACGTGGTCGTGGTGCAAAAGCCCGCGGGCATCAGCACCGTGCCCTACGACGAAAACGAGACGGGCACGCTCGATGAGCTGGTGCGCGCCGAGCTCGGGCGCAAAGAAGCGCCGCTCGGGATCGTGCATCGAATCGACAAAGAGACCTCCGGGCTCGTGCTTTTTGCGCGAAATCTGGCGGCCAAGCTCGACCTGAAGAATCAATTCCGAGTGCACTCGGTGCGCCGCCGCTATCGCGCGATCGTGCACGGCAGCGTCAACGATCGCACGATCTTCTCGCGCTTGGTGCAAGATCGCGGTGACGGTCGGCGCGGCTCGACCAATAACCCGACGCTCGGCCGCGAGTCGATCACGCACGTCTTCTTTCGCGAAGCCCTGAAGGGCGCGACCTTCATCGAGTGCCGCTTGGAGACTGGGCGCACCCATCAGATCCGCATTCACCTGTCGGAAGCCGGGCATCCGCTGGTAGGCGAACGTGTGTACGCCAAGAACAACCCGCACCAAACAATCGCCGCGCCGCGCTTGATGCTGCACGCATTGCAACTCGGCTTTCGTCACCCGGTCACGAACGCCGAGTTGGATTTCGAGCAGCCGCTGCCGGAGGATATCCAGACGGTGCTCGCGCGCTTACGCGGCTGACTCTAGCGAACGCATTGGACGCGATTGTGGGCCGTCGAAAGATCTGCGCGCGTCGCGCCGCCGATCGCCCCCACCCAAAATGTGCCAGGATTTGCGAAAATGCCCGAGCTGCTCCAAGCGAATGCGTCGGCGGGCCAACCCGGGAAAGCTTTCTTGTCCAGGATCGGCACGACAAGCGACAGCAACTCGGTGATGCTCGGTAAGCGCGCTCCGTTGCCCAAGCTAGCGCACGTGCTCACGGCGTCATCGTAGCCGCTGGTTTGCGCGGTCGAGGGAACAGTGAGCCAGATCAGCCCGGTGCGCAGATCGCTGACTTCGCCGCCCGTGCTTTGGTAGCGCGCCGAGGTTGCGGGCGGCCGGCTGCTTCGCACGCAAAACGCGCCGCCCAGCGCTTCGCTCGCCTTGCCCGCCACGCCGACACTGCAAGACGTCACCGTGAGGCAACCATCGGCCGTGAAATCGAGTAAGCGCCCCAGGCCATCGCTGGTCACGGCGCTGGTCGACCAATAGCGGCCTTCGGCCTTGAACGTGGGCGCGATGTAAATCGGAGCCAGCGGATCTGCGTCATTGGGCACGACGTCGAACAGCGAAACCAGCTCGATGAACTCGGGCACGCGCCAATCATCGAAGCCCGCGAAGGACAGCGCGCTGCAGCGCATGAGCGCGTCCGCGCGCGGATAGAGTTCGGTACCTGGATCCTGCAGCCAATCCAAACCGGTCACTCGATCGTGCACGACGCCGGGAATCGAAGTGGCGTCGTAGCTCTCGGGATTCGGCATGCCCAGCCCGGGGCTGTTCGGCATGGGCCACTGCGCAGAATCCGACGTTGGCACGGGGCCACTGCCTACACTGCCCGCAATTCCGGCAGTACCTGCAATCTCTCCGTTGCCGCCGCTGCTCGCGCCCGAGCCTGCGCTCCCGTTGCTGGCATCGGACCCTTTCGTCTCGCCACCGCAGGCGCTCGAGAGGCCGCACGCGAAGAGCAGCGCGGAGCAGGAGAGTACGCTTGGGCCCACTCCGTGAGCGTAGCCTGGCACTAGGCGGCGTCAACGCGCGGCTTGAATGCCCAATAGCGTGAGGCCACGAAGTTCAGCACGGTAATGAGGGCCGAAACGGCGAGCCAGCAGGGCGCCGAGGGCAATTGTGCGTGGTCGACGAGCAGACCGAGGAGCGCCGAGCTCAGCAACATGAAGCCGATCTGCAAACTGAAAAAGCGGCCGGCCTCACTCGCGACCTTGCCCTGGCTTTGGAAGGTCCAACGCCGATTCCAGTAATAGCTCCAGAGTGTGCCGAGCGTGTAGGCGATGCCTTGCGCCACGGACGCGCGGAGCACGCGATGAGCTGCCCAAAACGCCCCAGAGCTGATGATCAAGTTGCTCACACCCACGACACCGAAGCGCACGACGGACACATCCGCTAGCCGCCGGACGAGCGCGGACAGGCTCGACGCATTGGGGGAGGGGGGCGTAGGAAGAGAGCTCATAAGCCGTCAAACAGGAGCATTTTGCAGCACCGGCCGCAAGCCCTCGTCCGTGGCCCGGGCTCTCCGAGCGGCTTCCGACTCGTATCAAAATGGGCTTTACTCGCCGCATGGCAATGACCACCACACCCAGCGGACTCCAGTACGAAGACACCCGCGAGGGCCAAGGCGCCTCGCCCACGAAAGGCCAAACCTGCGTGATGCACTACACGGGCTGGCTGTGGGTAGACGGTAAAAAAGGCGAGAAGTTCGACAGTTCGGTCGATCGCGGCCGCCCGTTCACCTTCCCGATCGGCGCGGGTCGCGTGATCAAGGGTTGGGATGAAGGGGTGGCCAGCATGAAAATAGGCGGCACCCGCAGCCTGCTCATCCCCGCCGCGCTCGGCTACGGCGCGAGCGGCGCTGGTGGTGTGATCCCGCCCAACGCCACGCTGCTGTTCGAAGTCGAATTGCTGGGCGTTCAGTGACCTAGCGCGCGCCACTCGCAGCTTGCGCTCCATGCGCGGCGAGGCACTCTGCCAAGTTGGGGCGATTCGGATCGCCCCGAACGGCACCAAGCGCGCCAAATCCTGGGCATATCCGCGCGTCTACGCTGCGCTGACTGCAGCTGGCATCGAAGCTGCAGTCAGGCGGAGGATGGAAAGTCTAGCCCCGCTGATGCTCGCGTCGATCGAGGCCTTACCGGCCACTCCTGCGATGCGCCGTTCTCGTCGGACTCGGTTTTTCGAGCAGGCCAGTCTGATTCTGCCCTTTGCGGGCGTGGGTATCGGCACCTGGTGCGCGCTCCGTGGCGAGGGCAGCACTCGTCAGTTCGGCTTGGCGACGCTCGGCGGATCGCTTGCAATGACGCTCACGCGCTGGCAGCTGGCGCGCTTGTTCAGCGAGAAGGCTCAGTACAGGATCGAGACACTCGATGGTGACTTCGAGGTGCGGCAGTACGCCCCACGCGTACAAGCCGAGACCGTACTCAACGCAGCGCCCTGGAAGCAGTCGCTGAATGAAGGCTTCGATCGCCTCGCCAAGTATATTTTTGGCGAAAACTCGCGGCAGAAGAAGATCGCGATGACCGCCCCCGTGTTGGTCACCGTGGGCGCAATGGACCGCGCCACGCGTACCGTCGCGTTCAAGATGCCCGACTGCGAGCCGTTCGAGACGCTACCCGCGCCCAACGATCGGCAAATCACGTTGCGCCGCATCCCCGCCCGCCGCGTCGCGGCGCTCCGCTACAACGGTCGCTACGGCGAAGAGATCCCGGCGCAGAAGCGGCAAGAACTGTTGACCCATGTGCGAGCCGCAGGGCTGTTGCCAATCGGTGAAGTGACCTTCGCCGGCTACGACGCGCCCTGGACTCTGCCTTTGCTTCGTCGAAACGAGGTTCAGGTAGAGCTATCGTCTTTGCCTGGCTTGCCGCGTACCAACGCCGAATCCTGAGCGATCGATGGTGGGATATACTGCGCCCTGTGCAGGCGCGTAGCTCGCTTAGAAGCGGAATCCTCGTCGCAGCTCTGTCTGCGCTTTCGTTCGGCGTCTCAGCGCCTGCCGTGGCGCGCCTGGGCGTCGGCGTGGGCGCGTTCACGACGGCGGCGCTGCTCTACGCAGGCGCCCTGTGCTGTTCGTGGACGCTGAGCGGCTTCGATACACACGCCCCAATCGCGCTCGTCCGCCGATTTGGCGCGCGCGTGCTGCTGATCGCCGGCTTGGGCGCCGCTCTCGGCCCCGCGGCGTTCGCCTGGGGCTTACAAAGGTCGGGAGCGACCAGCGGCTCGCTCCTGCTCAACTTCGAGGCCGTATTCACCGCCATCTTGGCTTGGCGATTGTTCAAAGAGCCGTTCGGAGCGCGCTTCGTCGCGGCGCTCGCATTGATGGCGACGGGCGGTGTGGTGCTCGCCATCAATGGCACACGCCAAGCCGAACTACACCCCCTCGGGCTACTCGCGATCGCCTTCGCGACGCTGTGCTGGGCCCTCGACAACACGCTCACCCGCAGCCTGTCCGAAGAGCCCCCGTTCGCCGTGGTTACCGTCAAGAGCGCCCTCGGCGTAGGTCTCGCGTTCGCGCTCGCGCGCGGCCTGGGTGAGACGCCGCCACGCACCGCACTCAGCTGCGCGCTGCTGCTGCTTGTGGGCGCAATCGGGTATGGACTCAGCCTCCGCTTGTACCTCGAGGCCCAAACGCGCATCGGCGCCGCGCGCACGGCATCCGTCTTCGCCGTGGCGCCTTTCGTGGGTGCATTGGTGGCCTGGCTGTTCGGCGATCGCGCGCTCGGCTGGGGCGGCGCGCTCTCAGTGCCGTTCTTCGCTCTAGGCGCCTACCTGCACCTCACCGAGCAGCACCAGCATCCGCATCGCCACGAAGAGCTGGAGCACGAACACGCCCATCGCCACGACGATGGCCATCACCTACACACGCACGTCCCACCCGTTGTCGGCGAGCACACGCATGCTCATCGTCACGAAGCGATGGCGCACAGCCACGACCACGCCCCGGATCTGCACCATCAACACGAACACCACCCTGAGCTCGGGCAAGTTCACGAGCACGAGCACGAGCACGAGCACGTTCACAAGCACTAGGCTCGTCTCGCGCCTCGCTACTTGAAGTCGCGATCGAGCACGGTCTTGCGACCGTCCGCTTGTGCCACCTCGATCGCCGCGTCACACAACTTACGGATCTTGGCCGACAGTACATCCGTCACGCTGTCTGAGGTGTTCATGCCCGAGCGCGCCTTCACGTACGCCTTCAGCTTCGAGACCACGACCAACACGTCCTGCGGCAAATCCTCGGCAGAGGCCGTGGCTCCGATGATGCGGCGACGCTTGTCTGCTTCGTCACTCATCGTGCGCTCCCGGGCGGTGCTTCTCGCTTCACGATCCTGATCCTCTTGTTGTTCGCGCCGGAACGCCTCGAGCGTGGGCGCCTTCATCGGTTCTGCCCAAGCATCGCGATGCCGCGCCTCCGGCAAGTGCGCGTCCCAACAAGCCAAGGTGCAGAAAAATTGCGCCAGCTTGTTCCGATTGCACGTCGACACACTGCACTGCATGTAGTTCGCGCCAAACGCGATCGGCTTCTTGCAAGTGGTGCACTGACGGAAAAACTCAGGCTCGCTCACGCTCCTCAGCCTACACCCGCTCCCGCCGCGAACGCCCGCGCAATTTTGCGACCGCTAATTTTGCGCAGACCACCCAAGCCGCCGCGCGCTTCGCGGGTCAACGGGGGGTGAAGAACAGTGTCGCTTTGCTGTCCGCGCTGCCCGCGGTCTGTCTTCTGTGGGGATTGGGAAGTTGCGCCGCGCGCGTTCCGATGACCATTTCCGCAGACAGCCCGAGCGAACCCTCGGACCTCGAACACGTCGTCGTCGACCCTGCCGATCCCGATGCCGTTGGGCGCCTCCAAAATTGCGCTCCGGGCACCGCCGACTGCGACCGCAACCCCGCCAACGACTGCGAAGCCGTGCTCGCGGACGACACGAAAAATTGCGGCGTGTGCGGCGTCCAATGTGACGCCCCCAACGCCGAATCCGGCTGCCTCGGCGGCACCTGCCGCATCATCTCGTGCCGCCCCGGCCACTGCGATTCCGACAATGACCCCGAAAATGGCTGCGAAACCGAGGCCAAGGCCTGTCACCCCTGAGGGCTCGCTCCGAGCGCCCTTTCGGTAGACGAAACGTCCCGCTCGCGCTATCCCTCCGCTCACCTAAGCCTCAGAAATGAAGCAGCTCGAGTGGCGGAATTGGCAGACGCACCGGATTTAGGTTCCGGCGGGGCAACCCGTGGGGGTTCAAGTCCCTCCTCGAGCACTCACTTCGTTCGTTCTCGAGGAGGGACTTGGGCTACGACTCAGCTCCCTTCGGGAGCTTCGTTCTTTGGCACGAGTCCCCTCGTGATGTGAGGGACGGGGGCGCCCATCGTCGCATTGTAGCTACGCCGAGCGGCAATCTTCTCGGAATTGTCCGCCCGCGTGAAAGGACGCGATTGGCCGAATACGAATCGTCGGAGCACGCCTTCGATGGAGCCACTTGCATCAACAGCGCTGAAGCCGTGGAGTCGCTCGCTTGCGAGGCCGACGACGACGCCGGCCAAGTCAGAAGACCCAGTCGACCAATAGCTCGCCGCCGGAGACTTCGACCACTGTGCCGGTGACGTACGGGTTGGTCATGAGGAAGACTGCCGCGTGCCCGATGTCGGCCGCCGTCCCGAGTCGCCGCGCGGGAAAGTTAGCGCGGACTTTGACGCGGAGCTCCTCGACGGTTGCCGCGGGTAGGACATCCCAGAAGTCGGTATCGATGAACCCCGGCCGAATCGTGTTCACGCGAATCGGGGCCAGCTCTAGGGCGAGCGACTGCGACAAGGATTCGACGGCTGCGAACGTCGGCGTGACCGCGGCCAAGCCGAGCTTCGCCCGAGCTCCAGTGCCGCCCGTGAGGAAGATCATCGAGCCGCCGGCACGCAGTTGCGGCGCGGCGTGGCGGGCGCAGGACCAGGTGCCGAGGAACTTGGCCTCCAGGTAGCTGCGAACGCCGCGCATGTCTGGATCCATGAACGATCCCCACGATCCCAGCGCTGGTCCGGCGGTGACGACCAGGTGGTCAAAGGGGCCGACGGCCTCGAACGCTGCTTGCACTGCCGTCTCGTCGCGGATGTCCAGAACGACCTGGTCGAGCCCGGCCAGACCCAGTTTCTCCTCGTCCGTCACACTGCGGCGGCTCGCGACCGTGACGGCCGCGCCCATGGCGTGGGCGGCCTGGGCGACCCCGAGGCCGATCCCTTTTTTGCCGCCGACGACGACTACGCGCTTACCCGTGAGATCGAACGAAGGTGCTCGCGGACGCGTTTGCTCAGCTGCGGCAGGGTTCATGACTGAGTGCCTTTTCGTTGAGAGCTAAGGTGAACGGGGTCCATTCAAACTGGCCTATCCGCGAGGTCAGCGAACACCAGCGCCTGACGCCAGCTCGCGGGGCTCGTTGCCATCGCCTGGCGGAATGTGTCGGCCATGGCCTCCGCCATCCATGCGGCTTCCAGCCCCCCGAGATCGACCGCGCCGAGGCCGGTCTCCGTCGCGAGCGCGGCAGCTACCGCCTTCGCTTCCGCGTCGTCGCTGGCGAGGAACACCTGTGCTCCCGACGCATGCAGGCGCTCGGGATCCTCCCTCAGCAGGCGCATCACCACGGTGTTGAACGCTTTGACCACGCGCGCCTGTGGCGCGGCCGCCTGAAGTTGCTCCGCGAGGCTTGGTCCCTCCGGGCGCGGCGAAGCGTAGCTTCCGGATAGACCGGGCCCGCGGTTGTTCGGGTCGAGTACGATCTTCCCGGCGAGCAGGTCCGGGTCGGCGGGCATCACGCCGCGCGGCGTCCACAACACCACCTCGCCGAACGCCGCAGCCTGTTCCTGCGTAGTCGCGCGCGCACCGGCAAGTCCCATCGCCGCCTCTGCCGCCCGAGCCAGGTCGCGTGAACCGAAGGCCACCTCGTGACCCGCGCGGGCCCAGATGGTCCCGAGGGTACGTCCCACTGCCCCGGTCCCAACGATGCCGATGCGCATCAACACTCTCTCGCTTTTCATACCCCTAACGTAGAGGCCCGGAACAGAGCCGGGTAGGACGCCAAGTGTTGCGTCAGAAGCAACCCGATGTATCGAATACGGCATGGATACTCTTCGCGCCGCCGTCGTCGTGCTCCGCGTCGCCGAAGCCGGCTCCTTCGCCGGTGCGGCGCGCGTACTCGGGGTGACCCCGGCCGCCGTCGCCCGCCTCGTCAGTCGCTTCGAGGCTGCGCACGGTGCGCGACTCTTCCGTCGCACGACCCGCGCACTCTCCCTCACGCCCGACGGTGAACGCTTCCTCACCGAGGTCCGAGGCCCAGCACTCGCGCTTGCGGCGGCCGCTAGCCGTCTCGGCGCGCCGGTTGGGGTAGCGGGCACGGTCCGCGTCACCGCCGCTGTCTCGCTCGCCCCGACGCTGCTGCGCGCCCTGGCCTCGCTTCTAAAGCGCCATCCGGCGTTGCGCGTGGAGCTTGCGCTCGACGACCACTTCGCCGACCTCGGCGGCGGCCGTTGGGATCTCGCGGTGCGAATTGCACCCCGGATCGCCGACGCCAGCCTGCTCGCCCGGCGCCTCGCCCCGTTGCCGCTCGTCACTCTTGCTGCCCCCGCCTACCTCGCCAAGTACGGCACTCCTCGAACGCCCGACGATCTCGCGCGGCATCGCCTCATCGGTCTGCGTCTTCCGGCGACCGGGCGAATCATGCCCTGGCTGTTCCGTGCGCCCGGCGGCACACGACGCCTCCAACCCGACTTCGTACTGACCGTGGACGGTTCAGATGCGCTGCGCACAGCGACGATGCTCGGGACCGGGATCGCGCAGGCTGGCTCGGAGGGAACGGCGGCGCTGCTCGCCTCCGGCGGTCTCGTGACCGTGCTCGATGCCCACGCGCCGCCTCCTTGGGCCGTGTGGATGCTGCGCGACGCCGGTCCAGCAGGCTCAGCGCTCGCCGCAGTCATGGAGGCGTTCGTCGCGGCGTTTCGGCAGAAGATAAGATGACGCTAGAGCTCGGGCCATGTTGCGTTGAGGTGATGTAAGCGCTGCCGCGCGGCATCGCGTGGTGGCCAGGCGGTTTGAATCGTCCCTGAATCGTCCACGGGCTGTATCGAAACGCCGCCAGATGTAGCCAACGCCCTGGCGAAATCCGCCTTTCGCTACATCTCGCGGCATCTCGATACACGCCAACCGGATTTAGGTTCCGGCGGGGCAACCCGTGGGGGTTCAAGTCCCTCCTCGAGCACTGAGTTGAAGTCGTTGCTGGCCGCCTCCGAGCTAGGGAAGTTACTGCGGGTACGAGCCGCCTCGGACGTCACCGGTTTCGAGGTCGACTTCGAACGGTATCCAATCGTTCGTCATCGGATCGTATGCTTCCCCGACGAGGGTCGAGTCAGTCACGGTGACGTTCAGCATTCCGTCCCACGAGACACGCCGTGACGTCCAGACGCTCTCGCCCTTTTCGACGCGCTCAAACCAAAGCCCATTGCCAACGAGCAGCGCAGGTTGCTCGGGGAGGTACAGGACCTCGCTGATCGTGCCGCCGAAGCACCGCACAAGGCTTCGAGTTCTCGGCGCGACCACGTACCCTTGGCCGCCGCTCACGACGATCACCAGCGCGGCGTCGGGAGCGGCGAGGACGACGCTCGCTCCCCCAGCTCCGGGCTGGAAGTTGCCGACCCACTTCTCCGCGGTCGGCAGCGTGAACTCGACCACGAACCCCTCGGCATGGGTACCGAGGCCAGCTGCACTGAAGGGCACGGGGTTTGGATCCGTTCCCCGCAAACCAGGTAGTACACGCAGGTAGAACTCGGGGAGTAAAGTGAGTTGTGCGTCCCGGCTCCAGTTAGTGGGCCTCTTGGCGGCCTCGAACCAAGCTCCGTCCCCTGCGAGCCAGCGCTCACGATGGCGACCGATGCCCTCGACCGAGCAGTCCTCGTAGCCGAATTCGCAGCCACAACACTCGCAAATACAATAGGTCGGGCACTGGCCATCGGCCCCCCAGATGGCTTCGATTTGAAGCAGGCCGCAGACGCGGCACCGGTACTCGCCGCCAGTCACGCGCACCCGACGAGCCCAAGAGGAAGCGCCGCCCGCTGCCCTTGCGACCACAGCCCTTTCAGCACACCGAGGACCCTGGCACGTTCAGAATCGTCGATGCCATCCGAGCCAAAGTCTTCGAGTTCCCAGAAGCAGAAGTTCAGAAACACGGCGATGTGATTGGCCGCTATCTCGCACACCGCATCGAAGCCGCTCTCGAGAAGCGTTCGAGTGAGCGCGACGAACTGATCGTGTGCGGTCTTGCCCTTGAGCCCGAACGAGTCTGGCACCAGTCCGATGTAGCCCTCGCCGAAGTGGGCTTCGACGATCCGAATGGCCCCGACTATGTGTTCGTTAAACTCTGCGAGCTCCTCGGCAGGAACCCAAAGTTCATCGTGCGCTTGGCTGCCAACGATGCGGCGCTCGAAGCGGGTTGCGTAGGCGTCATCTACCTCGAAGTCCGTCACGAAGCCGGCCTTTGATCCCGATTTCGTATTCCAGTCCTTGGCGATCTTGCCCGCATATGGCTGATTCAGTACGGGATAGAAAATCGGCTGATCCGGGAGACGCGGCGGAAAAGCCCTCAGGTCCGCTTCGTAGATCAGCCGAAGCTCTTCCAGGCCAACGGGGCGGTAGAGGATCATGCCGCACGAAGATAGCCGTTTGGTTGGCGGTCGGGAATGGTCCACGCCGCCGCGCAACTTCGCTAGATCCGATCCTTGGCCCGACCGCAGCCGTGTGGGAAGCGCTGGTAACCATGAAGAAGAAGGGCAAACCGCGCACTTCCGCATGAAGAACCGGTCGGGCTTTCTGACCACTTCGCGACCGATGCCGTGAAGGTCGCCCAGTGGGCGGCGTTCCTTCGCCGAGCGAGGCTCAGGAAGGAAGCTCCGCCGCTTGACCTGCTCGTGGTCTTCCTCCGATCGTTCCTCATGCCGGCGGTGGATGCGGCGGGAGATCCATCAACGTTTGATACCGTGTGGCGTCCGGGTGAGCCATAGCAAGTCTGTTGATCGAGCCGACCGCTCAACAGTTCGACAGCCGCCCCTGGTTCGGGAACACGCGCGTCTACCCGCGGCCGTCGCGAGCGGGCTCGGAATCGTCTTTGAATCGTCCACGGGCTGTATCGAAACGCCGCCAGATGTAGCGAGCACCGTGGCGAAATCCGCGTTTGGCTACATCTCGCGGCATCTCCCATACACGCCCACCGGATTTAGGTTCCGGCGGGGCAACCCGTGGGGGTTCAAGTCCCTCCTCGAGCACTGAAGTGAACCGCTGAGAGGCGTACGGCAAACACTGGTACGGATGCGAGTGCTTAGGTAGGCGGGTAAATTTTGAACGCGCGCCGCGTCTTCCAGCGGTAGCTACGGAACCCGCGTAGATCGAGCGTGAAGACATTCGGCGTGTCGAGTTCTTCCGCGAGCGCGACCAGGGTCGCATCTGCATAGTCCATGGGTACGTCGTGGTACTTGCGCATCAACTCACCAGCGCGATCGGCGCGCGTGTCCGTCGAGGGCTTCATCGTGGCGCCGCCGCGCAGGCAGAACTGGATCGGTAGCGTTCCATCGCCACCTGCGGACGAGAGGAGGTAGGCAGCCTCAGTCACGACGGCCTCAGTGGTAACGACGGCGCCTCGCCAGGCGGACAAAATCGACGCACAATCGTCGTGGCGCCGCTCCGAGGCGTCCAAGAGCGCCACGAGCGGACCGGTGTCGAGAAGGAGCTCAGCGGCCACGGCCAAAGCCATTTTTCAGATGGCGACGATGTTCGCTGCCGAGGTCGGGCTGTCCCGTGCTGGCAGCCCCGATGAGATCTTTTACGCGCTCGAAATGCGAACTCGCCTTCGCTTCGTCGGCGACCATCTGTTCGACGGCCTCTCGCAACAGATCTGAGCGTTGGAGACCCCGACGGGCCGCAATACGTGAGAGATCGCCCGCGATCTTCTTGGGGAGCCGGAAGGTGAGCTGTGCATCGGCGCGCTGAGCCATGCAATGCATTCTGCACTGCAACTGGTACGGGTTCAAGGCCGTAGCCCGAACGATACCCGTCCGGGCTACCTGAAGGTCGCCCTTGTCCAGAGCCCGCGAAGCCCGCTGAATCGTCTTTGAATCCTCCACGGGCTGTATCGAAACGACGCCAGGTGTAGCCAACACCCTGGCGAAATCGCGCTTTGCGGCATCTCGATACCTGCCCACCGGATTTAGGTTCCGGCGGGGCAACCCGTGGGGGTGCAAGTCCCTCCTCGAGCACTGAACTGAAGTCGGATCAGTCGTCGCTTTGTAGAAGCTCTGCATCGACGAGATCTTTCGGTCGACCCGAAGCGAGCTTGTTGCGTGCCATTGCGGCCCTGCCAATGAAACGGACTCTCACCGGTCCAAGGTTGCCTTCGATGGCATGCGCGGCCGCTTCGTCGAACGACACTCCGGAAATGGAAGTGAGGATGTCGATGCGTCTCGGGGGGAGCCCGAGTTGGTACACTTTGTCTTCGACTTCGAAGTCTTTCTGGTTCACGCCGTGGGCGGCCACCGGAGCACCGAAGTCTGCAAGCGCACGAAATACGCGGGCTGCATTTTCCGGCGTGGGCCGCACGAATAGATCGATGTCGCCCGTCGTCCGCGGGAACCCGTGTGCAGCGAGCGCGTAGGCTCCGACGATTAAGAACTCGACGCCGTGGTCGATGAAGCCCTTGGCGATGTCGACGAAGTCTTCGTTGACGTCCATCGGGGTCAGCGCTGGCGGCGTACCAGCGCTCCGGGCATGTCTTTGCGTTCGTAGTCCGCGATCGGCTTACCCGCCACTGACCACGCTTCCTTCGCCAGGGGCCACATCATGGCGATTCGCTCATCGATGGTCGAGCGGTCCAAGGGATCGCGAAGGGGTTCGCATCCCAAGTCGTAGCGACGCACCGGCCATTGAGACGCATGCAATTTGCGGCGCTCGGCGCGCTCCATTGCCTCAGAGTCCATTGCAGCGACTATAGCAGAGCTCGATCCGCGTTGGGCCGCGACAACCCAGAACGTCTTGAATCGTCTCCGACCGCGCCGAAACGACGCCAACCGTAGCGAGCCATGCCCCATGGATGGGCGCCCATGGCGATCCCGCCCCGCACCACCTCCAGCCGCCCCCATGGTTCCGGAACACGCCTCTCCTATCCGCGGCGTCGCGAGCGGTCTCGGGGAATCGTCTCCGAATCGTCCATAGGCTGTACCGAAACAACGCCAGACGTCGCGAACACCCTCGCGAAATCCGCGTTTCGCTACATCTGGCGGCATCTCGATACACGCCCACCGGATTTAGGTTCCGGGGGGCAACCCGTGGGGGTTCAAGTCCCTCGACCTGCGCCTCGGCCTTCGGGCTCGTCTTGGTGCAAATCCCCTCGTGATGTTTGCGGGTGGCGTAGCGTTGACGACAATCAGCGCTTGCTCATCGTGAATTCAGACGAGCGGCCGTCGCCACCCTCGATGCTGACGTCCCACTCGTCAGTCAACGCGTCCTCGAGCAGCAGCGCATCCCACACGACAACCGGGATGGTCAGCTTGCCCAGGCCCGACAACTTGAGCGGTTCATGGGTAGCTTTCCGAAATTCGCGCAACCTTGGGTTAGATTTGATGTCGCCGCTGATTTGCGCGAGCAGCGCCTTGTAGATGTCCTGATGTCTCCCCGAGAGTTGCATTGCGGGACCTTCCACCTCAGGCGGGGCGGGGTCAACGGTGGCGGGTGCGCAAAGTCGTCTTGATGCACAAACGGCGGATCCAGGGCGCGAATGTACGCGGCGTTCGGAGTATCACGCCCCTCGCCGATGCTGGTCGAGGGATGCTTGCTCGAGTTCTGGCTCGTACCGCCCACGCGATGCCGACGCGCTCGAGCGGCTTGATGACAGAGTACGTGATATCGACCTCCCACCAGGTTACGCCTTGGCGCGCGGTGCTCATGTCGTGGTGGTGGTGGTGGTGGTGCCAACCCTCGCCCAGGGTGAGGGCTGCGAGCATGGTGTTGCGTGAGTCGTCTGCGGTCGCATAGCGCCGCCGGCCCCAAGGAGAGGCGCCCAAACCACCTCGGGCCAACCGGCCACAGCTCGCTCGTTCCCGAATTCGGTAAACGCGTCTCACGGACGCACGACGAACACCGAGCACAAGGCGTGATTGACAATTCTCGCGGCAGTAGTGCCTAAGATTCGATCGAGGCCACCGTAGCCATGCGAACCGATCACGATCATGGATACTTCGTGAGCTTGCGCCGACAAGCAGATTGCCTGCCAGGGCGGCGCCACGACGACCTCGAGCACGTGTCGCAAGCGCAGCGCTTCGCAAATCTGTTGCGAGCAACGCTCCAGTCCGTCACGAGCGACCTTCTCGAGATACTGCTTTACCGCGCACGTCGGACTTTGCCAGGCTTCGAATGGGATCTCGGCAGGAAGGCCCACTGCGCGCACCAGCCGCAGCGTGGAGTCGAACTTCACCGCCAAATCTTGCGCTGCCGCCAGCACGAGCGCCTCGCGCGGTGAGCCGTCGAGGCCCACCAAAATACGACGAACGTTCATGCTGGCTATTCGAGCGCTGACTAGTGGGCCAGGCGGGTGTGCAAGAGGTCAGAGAAGGCACGGCAGGCGTCGACAGTCGTGAAAATTCCCACGACCTTGTCGTGTTGAGTGACCACCGCGGAACCAAGCTTACCTTGCGCCATTGTCGCAACGACTTCGTCTAGCGCGGCGTCGGGCGATACCAAGTACGGGTCCTGCGACATGGCCTCGCTCACCAGAACTTTGTGTGGGTCGACGTCTTTCAACGTTTCTACCATGTTCAGATCACGATCCGAGACTAGCCCGACGATCTTGGCACCGCGTAGCACCGGTAGATGGCGGATCTTGTGCTGACGCATCATCCGGTGGGCGATCGACATGGGCTGATCCTCACCAATCGTGTGCGGACTGGTGGTCATGTATTTTTGGATGGAGGGGATGGGTTTGCTCATGGGTCACCTGAAAACGAGGGGAAAATTGGAGTCTCTGCTGCTGCGATCAGATTGATGGTACGTGTGCCGACGTCCGTGTCGTTCGCTGTGCTGCGGGCACCAAAACTCCTTGCCGGCGCTCGTGACCCGCGTTTGGACGCACTCCGCACACGGCGGCGCGATCGTCACTTCTGCTTCGGGCTCTGCGGGCGCAGGAATGACGAGCACCGGGCAACGTGCCTTGCGTACCGTTCCTTCCGCGACTGAACCCAGCAGAAAACGCTCGATTCCACTGCGATTGTGAGTGCCGATCACGATCAGGTCTGCGGCGAGCACGGAGCCTAACTCCACGATGCCATGGGCGGCGGTATCGATGAGCACGTGCGAGACCACGCGAAAGGCCACCCGAGCGTCGGGGTGCGCGAGCCTGAACACCTCGAGCTGCTCCTCGACGCGCACACGCAACCGTTGGATCGCCTTCTCAAGGATCGGTTTCTCATCCAAGGTCGCGTAGACCGAGATCGCGTAGCCAGGGTCTTCACCGCCGACCGGCAGCACGGACAGCACGTGCACTTCCGAATCCGCTCTCTGTGACGCCTGCGCAAAGGCTTCGTGCAGGGCGCGGTCGGCTAGCTCCGAGAAATCCACGCCGACCAGCAGGGTGTAAGGCTTGCTCTTCATTTCGTCCTCCGGAAGCCGTAACTGCATTGCTCGTGCCAAGCTGAGCGGTCGCGCGTTTGTGCGATGAATCGTTGGCTTTGCGCAGGGCCTGCGCTCGCCGCGCAATAACTGCGCTCAGCTCTCTCGGTGGTCGCAAGCGCCGGTCGCGGCGTCCGCACTACGTACATACTGCAGTCGACTGTTGCCGCAACCGCCGAGGCGGTCGAGTGTACCCAGGCGCGTCCGCCTTCGGAGGGGCACCGATCACGAGCAGGTCCACGTTTTTGTAGCGGGCGATCTGCACGGTTCAGCCCAGGGTGTAGCTGTCACGATCGTCCGGCACGATGCAGGCCCAGCCGAAGCTATCGCGCAAGCGACGGCGGAGCGCATCGGACGCGGCGGGCTCGCCGTGGGTGACGAACACTCGCTGGGGAGAGAGTTTACTGTTCTCCAGCCAAGCACACAGTTCGGCATAGTCGGCATGCGCGGAGAGACCCTGAGCCTGCGCGATTCGCGCACGAACGGGCACGTACCGCCCGTGGATCTTGAGCTCGTCGCAACCGTCAGTGAGTAGCCGTCCCCGGGTGCCCGGGCTCTGATAGCCAACCAGGAGCACCGTGTTTCGCGCGTCGGGCAGGAAGCGAACAAGGTGATGTAAGACCCTTCCCCCAGTAGCCATCCCGCTTGCGGAGATGACGATCATTGGACCGTTCGAGGCATCGATCGCTTTCGAGTCATGCGAAGTCTTGGAAAAAGTCGCCAGCTCGAACATCGACCGACACTCTTCGCGTGTCAGGCGATGCTCTTCCTCGTGTGCGCGATAAATCTCCGTTGCGTCGATGCCCATCGGGCTGTCTAGAAATACGGGCAGATCGGGGATCTTGTGGGTCTTCTTGAGCGTATCGAGGATGTGCAGGAGATGTTGGGCGCGGCCTACGGCGAACGCAGGGATCACCACGACTCCACCCAGTTCTGCCGTCCGATTCACGATACTGGCGACGAGCTCGCCGGGGTTCTCCTGAGGGTGACGCCGGTCGCCGTAAGTCGATTCGATCACCAAATAGTCGGCGTCCGATAGGGGCTCCGGCGGCTTCATGATCGGATCTACCGGGCGCCCCACATCGCCGGAAAAAGTTAGGCGAGTTCCGTCGATGTCCAAGGCTACGCAAGCGGAGCCAACGATGTGGCCGGCCCGCGTGAACTTCGCTCGCACCCCATTGGCAACCGCGAACGTCTGATCGAAGGGTACCGTGCGGACTTGTTCGAGGCAGCGCTCTGCCTGTTGACGGGTGTAGAGTGGTTCGGGAATCGCATGACGCGAGTAGCCGAATCGAACGGCGTTTCGCGCTTCTTCCTCCTGAAGAAAACCAGAATCCGGAAGCAGAATCCCGAGCAGCTCCCGCGTGCCGGGTGTGCAAAATACCGGACCGCGAAAACCGCCAGCGCATAGCCGAGGTAGGTATCCGCTGTGATCCAAGTGCGCATGCGTGAGGACGACTGCGCTCAGGCCGGCAGGCTCGAAGCCCGGCGGGCTCCAGTTGCGCTCGCGTAGCTTCTTGTAGCCTTGGAAGAGGCCGCAATCGACGAGCACTCGTTCAGCTCTGTGCTCCAGCAAATAGCGTGAGCCCGTGACGGTTCCGGCGGCTCCGAAGAAGCCAAGCGTGGGCGGGGCGAAACCTGTGCTTCGTGCTGCGCTCACTCGGCGGCTCCGTGGACCGTCAGCACCGGTACTGGCGACATTCGTACGACTTTTTCAGCCACGCTGCCGAGGAGCGCGCGCTCGAGCCCACGACGGCCGTGAGTCCCCATCACGATCAAATCGGCCTTCGTTTGAGTCGCCGAAGCCAGCACCTGCTCCCATGGAACTCCGGCCCGGAGTAGCGACTTCGCCTTGGGAAAACGCTGCTTGAGCTCGGTGGTAGCATCTTCCAGACGCGCGACGGCGGCACGCTCGATCGGCGCTACCACGTCGACCGGCACGTAAAGACCAGCGGCGTAGGAATAGTCCGGGGCCTCCCAGCTATGTACGAGAGTCAGCTCGGAGCCGAACTGGTCCGCAATGCCAACAGCGAGTTCCAACGCTCGTTGAGAGCTATTGCTGAAGTCAGTAGCAACTAGGATTCGTTCGAATGACATCTTGCTCTGGGCTTAGCAAGATGCGCGCCGTTCAATCGCGCAGCTCCTCAGTGACCGCTTGCAGGAGCGTGAGCGCAGCGCTCAGCTTGCGGAAGAACGACCGGTCGTGGGGCACCAACAGGAATCGGTGGTGCCGAGACCACAGCTTTCTCAGTTGGGCATCCAAGTACCGTGCTTCCTCCAATGACTCTTGCCTGACTGGGTTCCCGCCCTCGATGGATAAGCCGGCGACGGCCGCGGTTTCGAAGAATACGACTGCGTCATATCGCTCGAGCTCCGCTTCGATCGAGGTGTTCATGGCTCGAAAGTACTCGCCGCTGCCATCCGGCCAATAGGCGGCGCCATCGATGGTACCGCGGTCACACAACAAGATTCGCCCCGGATACCGCGCAGCCTGCACGTCCTCGAGGCTTCGTTGCACGTGAAAGATCGCGGTTTGCGCGGAGCGTCGGGCATCGATCTGGGTGGCGCGCGGAAACCCACCGCCGAAAAGGATGGTCGCGGATTCGGGCACGATGGCCACCTCCTCACCGAGCTCACGCCGGAACAGATCTGCCGCGGTGGTCTTTCCACCGCCAGGGCCGCCGGTCATCGCGATCCGGCAGCGTGCTCGCTCGATGAAGCTCATTGCTCAAGCTCGTGATGCGTGATTCGGCGCGACCAAGGCATGCACGATTCGAGACAGAGCAGCATCGTCGTCTCCGCCGTTCGCAGTGAATTCCGCGAACTCGGGTGCTTCGTAGACAGCGTCTTCTCCGGGTATCCCATGCACCTGCCCGCTCGCAAATTGAGCGTAGAGCCGCTTGGCATCCCGAATCCGGCATTCCTCGAGGGCTGCCGTCATCCAAACCTCGATGAAGCGGGGGGCTTGTGCGCGAATCCGGTCGCGGTACTGCTTTCGGTTTGCAGTTGCCGATACGACAACGATCAGCTCCTGCTGTGCAAGCTCGAGCGCGAGGCCGCCCAGCGTGAGATAGAAGTCGTCACGATCCGCACTCGAGTAGCCCGGCCGTGGATGCAATAAGTCGCGTACCCGGTCGCCATCGAGCAAACAACAGGGCTTACATTCTCCGGCCAAACGGTCTCGGACTCGGCGGGCCAATCGAGATTTTCCCGAGGAAGGCAAACCCGTGAACCACACAATCACGCCGTTCATCGTTGATCCCTTGCGCTGCAACCTATTGTCTTCTTCCCTGCCTCAGTGGGCATACGGGACGACCGATGCGCAGCTTTTGCGTATTGGCGCAATCGGTGCGCGTGGCTCAATCCCGCAGCGCTAGCTTGACGAAGTCGCTCTCGGTGAGGATACCGACGATCTTCTTACCCTCGACGACGACCAAGCAGCCAATCTTCTTTTCCAGCATGGTATTCGCTGCCTCCGTGAGCGGGGCGGAAGGCGTCACGGTCACGACCTCGGTTTTCATGGCTTCTTTCAGCACCAAGAGGTCCATGGCGCGATCCTTGGCGTGTGAGCCAAACCCCAACGCGCGCAGCAATCCACTATGGAACAGGTCCCGCTGGCTGACGATTCCCGCTAGGGCCCCGTCTTCATCGACGATCGGCAAATGTCGAATGCGCCCAAGCCGCATCACATCGTCGGCTACAGCGAGCTTTTCGTTGCGTCCGAGCGTCGCAACGTCTTTCGTCATTACGTCCCTAACCAGCAGATTTTTCGCGTTCATGATCACCAATTGGTGCACGCCTCGTGCCAGGGCTGGGGCGGCCGGCTACGGCACGTCCCTTGCTGGCTGTCGGGCATGGATCTCAAGCAGGCGATTGGCTCGAGACATGCGGTGCGCTCGTACACTCGGGAAAGCGTTCGGGAGCAAGACGTACGTCGTTTGCTCGAAGCGGCCGTGCGCGCGCCAAACGCCAGGAATGAGCAACCGTGGTCGTTCGTGATCGTTCAGAATCGCGATCTGCTTCAACGCTATTCGGACCTGACGAAGGCACAGTTGAGCGCTTCGCCCCGGAACGCTGCGTTTCCAGCCGTTCGCGCGTTGTTGAACAGTCCAAGCTTCGACGTCTTCCATGGTGCGGGCACCTTGGTCGTCATCTGCGGCAATGCCGACAACGAGTACGCTGAGGCCGACTGCTGGTTGGCCGCCGAAAATCTGATGCTCACGGCATGTGACCTTGGTTTCGGAACCTGTCCGGTGGGTAGCGCGATTTCGTGCCTGAATTCGGAAACGGTAAAGAGAGAGCTCGGCATTCCAACGAACATCGACGCAATTGCTCCAATCGTCGTCGGCTACCCTGACGGACCGCCCTCCCTGCCAACTCCGCGCGCCGCGCCCAGAATCCTGAGCTTCATGCATTGATGCAGACACGCGCTTGGCGATGTCACGGTGGGCGCGACTCTTGCTTCGTCCTGGCACTAGCAAGGAGAGAAAATCATGTTGAAGCGAATTGGGGTTTGTTGCGTGGTCGTATCATTAGTGGTTGGTTGCGCGTCGTCTCACACCCGAGACGGCGCAGCAGCACCCGCGGGTTCGTCCTGCGCCCCTGCACAACAGGCTGGTTGCTTGATGCAGGGCGGGACCGTTCACGGCGCAATGATGGGCAGTGGCGGCATGATGGGCAGTGGCGGCACGATGGGCAGCGGCACGATGGGCAGCGGCATGATGGGCAGCGGCATGATGGGCAGCGGCATGATGGGCAGCGGCATGATGGGCTGCGGCGGAATGATGGGCTGCGGAATGATGGATGGTAAAGCGAAGGGACATGATGCGGGCAATGGGACCCACTCCGGCGCGGATTGCCCGATGATGGCCCGCGAGGCGCCTGCAGCGGCTGCCAAGCCCGTCAACTCAGCCACCCCTTAGACTCGCTAGGAAGGAAGATTGGAGTTCGGAATTGCGCGCGCGTAGCTGTCGAATCGAGGGTACATCGAGCTCATACGACAGCGGCGCGAGGGGGCGATGACGCAATCGCGAATTCCGCTGCTGTCACGAGGCTTGATCGCGACGTCGAGGTCAATGGACCGTTAGCCCAAGTTGCAACAACAATTGTTGGAGGTCCGCACCCGAGGCTGGCAGTGTGGGCACGATGCGGCGAGCGCTCTCGCGCAGCCACGCGGGAGCCGAGGCTGCGGCGTCGAACTGCACATTGAATCCGAGTAGCTTGTGCCATTCGCGCTCGCGTACGGCGGCCAGGTGTTCGAGAGTCGCCAGCGGCTTGCCATTCAGAATGCAGTCGGCCATGTGTTCGACCAAGTCGCTCGCTTCGCTGAGACCTCCATTCATGCTCTGCCCGCCAAAAGGGTTGGTGATGTGGGCGGCGTCCCCAGCTAACCAAACGCGCCCGATGCCGAAGCGGCGTGCCAGGCGACGTTCGAAGTGCGTGACCGTGCTCCACTCGACCTCACTCGGCTCTTGCTCGTGCCACGGAGCGCGTTCAGTGAGCAGAGTGCGCAATTGTTCGAGGTCTGGTTGCGCGCTGAAGGCCGAGGCGAGCTGGAACCCCCAGCGCCCCCGGTGGCCGGGCAGCGAGAACGCAGAGCTGCTCAGCCCGTCGCAAAATCCCAGACTCATCGTCGATTCAACGATTGGCCGCGGCCCTTCGAACATCGCGAAGGTTTCCGTCGCGCCCAAGTCCAGAGTATCGAGGCCCAGGCCCGCTCGCACACGCGACTGATAGCCATCGGCGCCGATCACGAAGTCAGCGTCGATCAGCGACGATTCCACGGGCGCCCATTCGCCGTCGTGCGCTGGCGCACCGAGTGTTTGGAGCTCTCGCCTTACCACGCGCGCTTGGACGGAACTAGCGCTTCGAGTGAGCGTGGTCGCCTCACACGGCGAACGGATGTCCACTTCTTCGGTCCGAAGCGCCTTCAGCAAGACCTCCTCGAAGACATTCTGCGCGATAGTCAATACGGGTCGCGTCAGGTCCAACCTCTTGACGGGTGCTCCGTCGACATAAACATCAATACCGTCGATCACCTTTCCTTCTGCGAGCAACTTCTCGGATAAGCCGAGTTCAGCGGCTAACCACAGGGAGGAAGCATGCAGGAGCGTAGCGTGACCCGGCGCAGTGCTCCGGAAATTTTGCTCCAGTACGGTGACTTGGAGACCGCGCCGCGCCGCGCTTAGCGCCGCAAATAGACCGACGGGGCCGCCGCCAACAACGAGGATTTGTGTGCGTTCAACCGTCGCCAGTTGATCAATGGTCGAATTCATTGGACGTACCGCTGGTAGACGCAAGACGCGGGCCAGAGCACGAAGTCCCTGAGTTGCGGAGCTAGACGCAGTCTCTGCAGATAGATCGGCATTCGAACGCAAAAAGTGCGCGTGTCACCGACCTTTGCTTCTCGAGAGAGCGATCCTGTCCTGGCCTGTTTCGTGCAGCCGCACCCCCGAGGAGCAAACGCGATGACCATTGTTTGTGGTACCGATTTCTCGGAGAATGCTGGGCAGGCCGCACGCGCGGCGGCCAGCATTGCTCGATGCTTGAACGAGCGGCTCGAGCTGGTGCACGTGATCGATGATCCTGCAGCACCAGGCATTCCGGCACTGGGCGTTTTCTTGGCTCCGCTTCAGGATCTTTTGGCTGAGCAGGCCGGGAAGCTGGCGCGTGAGTTTTCGATCACCGTCAACCCGATCGTTCTCGAGGGACCAGCGGACGAGCGTTTGGTAGAGTTTGCACGTGGCGCGAACTCACGCTTGGTCGTGGTCTCCTCGCTCGGGGCCCGCAAGCAAGATCACTTTCGCGTCGGAAGCATCGCTGAACGCGTGCTGCAACGCTCCGATACTCCAGTGCTGGTAGTGCGGGATGCGGCGAGTATCGAGCAGTGGATGGAAAGCAAACGACCGCTCCGAATTCTACTGGGCGTCGATTTGGGCCAAAGCGCTCGGGCCGCGCTGCGTTGGGTCGAGGCACTCCGTCAGATTCGTCCGTGCGATGTGCACATCGTTCAAGTGGCGTGGCCGATCGGCGAGCACTCTCGCTTTGGTTTGACGGGGCCAGTCGAGTTGGAGGGATTGCGCCCAGAGCTGCATGCTCTGCTCGATCGCGATTTGCGTGCTTGGACTGGGGCCCTGTCGGGCGACGGAGAGATTTCGTTTTCGATTAGCGCTTGCTGGGGGCGCTTCGACGAGCAACTCGCGCAGCTCGCTGAGGAAAACAAGGCCGACCTGCTCGTAGTCGGAACGCATCAACGGTCCTGGACGGCACGGGTCTGGCAGGGTTCAATCTCGCGTGGCGTCGTGCATCGCTCGTCGTGCAACGTGGCCTGCGTACCGCGCCCTGCCTCGGCGGTGACCGACAAGGCGGAAATTACGCGCTTCCGCAGCGTGCTGATTCCGACCGACTTTTCGGCTCTGGCCAACCGCGCGCTGGGTCCCGGCTACGGCCTCGTGCCTGACGGCGGCGTGGTCCACCTAATTCATGTGCTGACCTGCGAACGAAGTGAGGCGCCACCCGATTTGGACGCCCGCTTGCGTGCACTAATGCCGACTGGGGCCGAGGCCCGTGGCATCACAACACGAACGCACGTGGTCGAGGAAGCGGAAGCGTGGTCCGGGATTTGGCATGCTGCTTCGCGTCTCGGCGTCGACGCCATTTGCATGTCCACGCATGGGCGCGCGGGAGCGTCTCGGCTCCTGATCGGGTCTCAAGCCGAGGAGGTCGTACGCCGTGCCCGGCAGCCCGTGCTGCTCGTCAAGGACGATGTCGAATAGCAGGTGGCGACGGATCGCGTCGTCGCTCTCGTGCTCGGTTTGCCGGGCGCCGTCGCGGCGCAGCGATCGATCGAGCACTGCTCCGCGGCATCGAGCATCACGTCGAGGCGACCTAGCGGCCTCTGGTCTTCAAATCGCGAACGAGCGCAAGTCGTGGTCGAGGCGATCGCTGGCGCGTGCCGCCAGCGCCATGGCTGTGAGCACTGGATTCTTTTCAGGACCCGTCGTGAAGACCGCTGAATCGGCGACGACGACGTTGGTGGCGCCATGCACGCGGGAAAATGCATCCACCACGCCGAATTGCGGCGATTCATGCATCCGACACGTCCCTCCGTAGTGCACTGAATTGCCCGGAACTTCGACGTGAAATACCTTCAATCTCGGGGCCCATCTCGCGCGTTCGAGCACGGTCAGCAGCTCGTCCCTCGCGCGCTCGAGTTCGCGCACGGCTCGTCGTGGATAATGTAGCGCGAACAACAGCGGCGAGCGAGCATTGGATCGTGCGCGCCGCCGATCGATGGCGATGCGGTCTTCCCGGGTCGGGATCATCGTACCGAACAGGCTGAACCCAAGCCGACTGGTTTGCCCGGGGTGACCTGAAAGCAGTGTGCGAGCCATGTGAGAGGCGCTGTTCCATTGCATACACGCGGCCGCGTACAGCGGCTCGGAGCGATCGAGCGAACTCCGCGTGACGTAGCTTGCGGGAGCCAGCGAAACGCGTCTCCCCAAGTCGACGACGATCTTGGCCAAAGGATGGTCGTGCAGGTATCGTCCCAGTACGCCATGCCGATTGCCCAAGCCGTCCGGAAAGTCGACGCTCGTCGACTCGAGTAGGATTTGGGCGCTGTTCACCGCGCCCGCAGCGAGGACGACCGCCCGACAAGGAATACGTAGCCGCGCGCCGGTCCGAGTACACCGACCCACCACGGCTATCACCCGTCGTTCGCTGCTCGACCACTCTAGGCTCTCGACGCGAGTGTCGAAACGCACGGACAGCGAACCACGTTGCGACATCGGCTCGATCAGTCGCGTGTAAGCGTTGAACGCCGTCGCCGAGCGAGTCAGGATCGTTTCCGAGCCATAAGCATAGGGCATCGCAACCAAGTCCCGACCAGTGGCCCACACCTCACGCTCCACGGCTTCCCACTCGGGAGCCAATGACCAACGATCTTGGAACCTACCAGCTGGCAGGCTGGGGACGGCACTCACCGCGCCCGCGATGTGCAGAAGCGGCTCGACTCGATCGTACCAAGGTGCCAGTTCGGCGTAGCCGAGCGGCCAATCGTACTCCACGCCGGCGCGCTTGGCGTCTGCGAAGTCATCCTTGGAGAAGCGCGGCACCGCGCATGCCCAATGATTGGATAGCCCCCCGGGTGCGAGTTCCTCGAACAGCTCGGCGTTGAGATCTCCGGTCATGGTCAGATCCGAACGACGAGCAAGTGACGGGCGGAACTTGGCGAGAGTCAAACCGCGAACTCTAGCCGTGAGGCCCAAGCCTGCGCTGGCCGAGCCAGCTTCGAGCAGGAGCGGCTCTTGGCCAGCTTCGCTCAGCACGACCGCGGCCGCGGCGGCGGCTGGCCCGGTGCCGACCACCAGCACCCGTTCCGGATCATTCATGGTCGCAGGCTCAGCGATTATCGTGCCAACGCTCTACGCACATTGCGGGCATCGAGCTCGAAGCCGTTACGCAGAATGTGCGCGGACGAGCGCAAATCACGCGCTGCGGTTGCGTGTTGGGCCTGCAAACAAGCTGGCATTCTGCTTGCTTTGCTTGCCCGAGCGCATGCAAGAAAGTTCCGAGCCATACCAATCTGGTACACGATACGTACTGAACGATGTCTTGCGTAAGGCATTCGCCGACGAGGGCTATCTGAAGTTCGAAGGGGTCATTCCAAAAGCCTTGCTGGGCCGGCTCAGTCAACGAATCGCCGACGAGTTCGAGCGGCAACGACGCGAGGGACGGCTATTTTCGGGCGGCGGGACCGTGAGCGGCCACCTGAACTGCTTTCCGGGAGCCGAATCGCGTTTCGTTTACGACATGCTACGGCAGTCGGGGATTACCGAGATGGTGCGCGGCTTGTCGATGACGGAGCTGGGCGCGCCGAATGTCGGCTGCAATCTCAATTTGCCTGGCAGCGCGCCGCAGAACGAGCATGTCGATGGTTACGCGAGCTCAGCGTTTTTGGTCGTGAATGTCGCCGCCGTCGACACGAACCTCGACAACGGAGCCATGGAGATCCTGCGCGGCACGCACCGAGACGAGATCAAGTATTGGCAGATCTTGCTGGCTCGGCCAGAGCGCCTGCGCCTTTGCATGCGTCCGGGGGACGTCGTCATCCGCACATCCACGCTTTGGCATCGAGGGATGCCCAACCGAACCGACAAGCCACGGCCGATGCTCGCATTCACTTGGGAGGACGGTGGGAGCTCGCGCGAAGACCCGTACCAACTTCACGACGGGCGGATCACCTTCTTGCCTAACCGCTACAGCACGGACTTGAAGAGCCGCATTCGTGAGCGCGCTTTCGTCGCGCTTCCAGCACTTGGGATGGCCTATCGCGCAGTTCGATCGTTGCTGTGAATGACGTCGTCGGAGCCGTGCTGTTCGCGATGCTGTTCGCACCAGAGCTCCGACCCTTTCGAGGCGGCTCGCGACGCGAGGCAGGCCGCGCAGGCAGGCTGTATGGCCCGCATCGGGAGGGGGACCGATTTGCGGCGCACCACGAGCACGGGACAGGGCGCAAGCCGGGTGACTGCGTCGGCTACCGAACCGAGCATCAGACGCGATGAACCATGCCAGTCGTGGGTCCCGACAACCACCAAGTCGGCTTCGACATCCGCGGCGAGCTGAGCGATTTCATGAGCAGCATCGTTCATTCGTTGATGGGTGTAGACGTGCTGGAAGGGCGTCACACCAGCGGTCGCTTGCGAAGCGGCGACCTTGCGCGCGACGTACTCTCGCAGCTCGGTCGCCCAAAGTCGCCAGGGAGGCAGCGTAGCGGGCGACTCGTTCGAGGTCAGTTGCTCGCCGAATGCCGAGCGAACGTTGACGACGTGCAACTGCACGCCGTGCTTGGTTCGGGCCAAGGCGAATGCCTCGTCGAGGGCGCGTTCCGAGGCCGCCGTGTAGTCGATACCCACGACGATGACATATCGGTGATTGTGCATGGCGTTGCTCATTGGTGGAGTCTGGGATGGATTGGACGAACACGGGTGAAGCTGCCGTAGCTCCTCGGTGGCGTAGAAAGCGTCACTCTTTTCGGTCTTTTCGGACTCGCGCTTGCCCGAGATGCTGAGGCGATTCTGGGTCAGCTTCACGTCGAGGTCCGAATCCTCGGCGCCGGGGACGTCGGCGCGAAACACGATAGCTGCCTTGGTTTCCGTGATCTCGAGTCGGGCGAGCGGGTACTACGGGCTGATTTCCATTGTCACGTTGAACTGCGATGTTCGACATTCGAATTCTCATTCCGCCTCGTCGACGAGGAATGCCCGTCTCTCAGCAAGCTTCGTTCCAACACCGATCAGAGCCTTTTTTCGCCGACTCTCTGCCATCGATGGCGGGGGTGCCTGTGAGCTACCAGTCCGGCGCAACCGTTGCGTGCGGGAAGTCGCGATCCACGAAGAATTTGCGTTCGAGTTTCCGGCGCATTCGCCAGCTTACTGGCATGTACGATGCAGGAATGGGCGCAGGAGACGATCATGAATGATATCTATCTGACATTCCCGGGCGGCAAACGCGTCGAGGCAACCGTGGGAAGGCATCACATCGTGACAGACCAGACGCTGGCGCACGGTGGCGACGACAGCGCGCCGGAGCCGTTCGAACTGTTCCTTGCGTCGCTGGCGACGTGCGCGGGCCTGTATGTGGTGAGCTTCTGTCAAACGCGCGGCATCCCAACGGACTTAGTCGAGCTGGTTCAACACCACGAGTTGGACGCGAGCGGGCAACTGAGTCGCGTTGAGCTGCAGTTGCGATTGCCGCGAGCGTTTCCCGACAAGTATCGCGCTGCGGTCGTGCGCGCCGCCGAGGGCTGCAAGGTGCGAAAGACCTTGGGGTCGCCCCCGGAAGTCACGGTAAGTTCCGTGATCGTGCCAGGCCACGAGGATCTCGACGAGTCAGCGATTGCTTGAACGCTTCGAAATCAGTGCGTCGCTCCAACGACTAGATGAGGGAGCGTCGCGCGACGCCGAGCTGTCCAAGCACGTGAGCGAGAGCGGCCGCAGAGACGGGAAGCGCCGATACGAGCTGCCCGAGGTGGCTTGAAAGCGAATCCGGAGCAGGAGGTAGCAATTCGAAAATGCGGATTGCTGGCGAACGTTTCTAGCAAGTCCTGGCGCAGCGCGCTGCCGATCAGCTCGAGCGTCGCCAAGAACGGCGGTTACTTCGCAGGTTACGCGCAGGTCGACTTCTTCTTTGCGAAGTACTTGCAGCCGAGTCCCCTCGAACAACGCCTGCGTGATCGAGAGGGCGGGGAACGGCAGCTTCAGACGTCGTATGTTGGAGTCTACACGTAGCTCCAAATCATCGATCAAACGCCCAACACGAAGCAGCAGCAGCGCGAGTCCGAGCTCGGCCAACAGACGCATGGAACTCGGGTGGAGTAGCGTGGTGTGTCCGCGGGGTGTGCCGCGGAAGCTGCGCTCGAGCACGATCACGTCTAGCCCGCGTTTCGCTGCGCGGAGAGCTGCAACGAGCCCAACGGGGCCGCCACCGGCGATCAGCACCTGTGTCTGCTCGACTTTGGTCATGTGTTCGTCCTCGCGCGAGACCAAGCAAAGACCAAGCCACGGAGACTGCCTGCGCGGCGCACGCGGGTCGGGCTCTTGGCCTCAGTGTTGGTAGATGGCCTGCGCTTTGCACTTCGACGGGCGTTTGTTACGCGAAGCGGTTTGCGCTCAAAGGGCCGTCGAATGAACATTCTCAGTTGGCTGATTTTCGTGGTTGGGGTGTCCGTTGCGGTGCGCTGGCTGTGGCAGGTTTCCGCGCAGCGTAGAATGCGCATCGCGCGCGGCCGGCCACGTGAGCGACGAAGGGGCGTCGCGGATTCAAGCCCTGGGAAGGGGCTGAGTTCATGAGGGCCGGAGGGGCACTTGAGAAGATTGCTTCGGCAAGACGGATCTTCCGCCTTTCTTGCGCCCGAGGCTGCAGAGTCTGCGCGAGAGCAGGTGACGGGGTGGTGTGCAAAAGTTTGATTGGCTGGCGGGCGTTGGATCGGACTGGCCGGGTCGCGACTGCACCCATTGGTGAGGTCCGTCGGCGCTCCGTGGGCTGGATCTCGCTCGGTGCCCCCCCCTCGAACGTTTCCTGCTTTCGATCGGCTGGACCGAGCGCGCGAGCTCGCTCGGCGAACTGAGCGCGAAACGCAACTAGTTCTCCGCAAATTTGGGGCTCGAGCTCGCGCCGGAATCGTTCGCGAAATGTCAGACTCGGCGTGACAGCGCGTTCGGCGCAAACGCACGTCCGGTCCGTCTCGCGATGGCGAACCACACGACGCTCAGAATTCCCGCGCTGGAACACAACGCCAGGTCGAGTAACCCGAGCGGTGCGAATCGAAATAGCCGAGTGAGCATCGGCAAATAGATGATGAGCGCCAAGAACGACAAGGCAGCGCCTGTCACTGACCACAGGGTCGCATCGTCGAGGGAATACGAGCTGACGCCTCGAGACCAAGACCGGTTGTTGAAGATCAACCCGATATTTGCGACGAAAAAGGTTGCAAATGTGAGCGTGCGCGTTTCTGCCTCCGCCATCCCCCGGTGAATCCCGAGGAAATTCACACCCAGGACGACGACCAGCACTGTGAAGCCCTGAGCAAGACTCCAGATGATCACCTGCCGACCGAACATCGGGGCTTCGGGCGCGCGGGGCGGTCTTCGCATCACGTCCGGCTCCGCCGGCTGGCCCTCGAAGACAACCGAGCACGCGGGGTCGATCACGAGATGCAGAAAGGCCACGTGGATGGGCAACAGCACGAGCGGCCAGCCCAAGGCGATTGGCACGAGAGTCAGTCCCACGATTGGCAGGTGCACGGCAAGAATGTAGGCGAGGGCTTTCCTGAGATTGTCGTCGATGCGACGGCCAGTACGGATACCGTGAACGAGCGCCGCAAAGTCATCGTCCAGCAAAACGACGGCGGCGGCCTCTCGCGCGACATCCGTGCCGCGAGCACCCATCGCAACCCCCACGTGGGCCGCCTTCAGGGCCGGCGCATCATTCACTCCGTCGCCGGTCATGGCGACGACCTCACCGTTGGCTGCCAGCGAGCGAACCAGGGTGAGCTTCTGCTCGGGAAGCATCCGCGCAAATACGCTGGAAGTGGCGATCCGCTGCGAGAGCTCGATTTCGCTCATCAGCGCAAGCTCAGAGCCGGTGATAACGGTGGTGGCGTCGATCCCTGCCTGATCCGCGATGGCGCGTGCGGTCGAAGGGTAGTCGCCGGTGATCATCATCACGCGAATGCCCGCGTGGCGACACTCTTCGACCGCAGCGACGACGCCTTCCCGCAACGGATCCTCGAGTCCGACGAGTCCGACGAAGGAGAAGTCGAACCCGGAAGGATCCGGCAAGAGACGTTCCTCGACTACTTTCGCGCGCGCCACCGCCAGGACGCGCAGCCCGTCGCGTGCGAGTGCGCCGCTGTCTTCGTCCAATCTAGCCCGCGCCCGGATGTCCAAGCCACAGAGCGTCGCTATTGCTTCTGGTGCTCCCTTTGCCGCAGCGAAAAGTTCGTTGCCACGGGGGCTGCGCCAGACTTGAACGACTGCGAGTCGCTCGCGCGTGAGTGGGTACTCGCGCACGAGCTGCCAATCGTCGTGCAAGTGTTCCGTCCCGAAGAGTTGCACGGTGCCGAGCTCCTTGAATGCGCGCTCCATCGGGTCGAATGGGTCTCTCCGGCTAGCAAGAATGCCGTACTCGACGGTCTCGTGCATCGATTCGGGTAGCGGCACCGAGCACGGAGACTCGAGATCGAAGCGTTCGCCGTTCGCGGAGATGCGCCTGACAGTCATGTGATTGGTCGTCAGGGTTCCTGTCTTGTCGACGCACAACACGGTGACCGCGCCGAGCGATTCCACCACCGGTATCCGGCGCACGAGTACCTTACGGCGCGATAAGCGCCAAGCACCGAGCGCCAAGAACATCGCCACGACGACCGGAAACTCGTTTGGTAGGATCGCCATCGCCAGAGTCAACCCTGCCAACAGCCCGCCGAGCGCGTCGCGGTGGATGACGCAGTAGGTGACCGCGGCAACGAGCGAGAAGGCCGCACCAACCCAACCGAGCCTAATGACGAGGCGGCGTGCTTCGGATTGGAGTGACGTCTCTTGCGTCTTCTCTGGCGTTTGCATACTCGCGCCGATGCGGCCCACTTCCGTTCGGAGGCCGGTTGCATGAACCTTTGCCAGGCCCATGCCGCCCGTGACCAGTGTCCCTGCGTAGACGAACGGTAGGTCCTCGCCGCCGGGTCGGGCGAAGCCGACTTCATTGCTCCAAACGGCCTTCCGAACGGGTATCGATTCCCCGCTGACGAGTGACTCATCGACCGTGACCTGGCTTGCCTGTAGGAGTACCGCGTCAGCAGGGACCCGGTCCCCCTCTGCGAGTACGATCAGATCGTCTCGGACCAACTCTCGACCGGCCAAGCGAATACGCTGCCCGTCGCGAATGACGAGGGCGCGTGGGCTGGCCAAATCGCGCAAAGTTTCAAGGGCGCGGCTGGTCTTTCGCTCCTGAAATAAGCTCAACATCATGATGAATAGAACGAACCCAAGGAGCATGACCGCCTCTTGCCGGTCGCCGACGATTGCGTAAATCCCTCCGCAAAGAAGCAAAAGCAGCGACATCGGCTCGCGAAGCAAAGTGAAGACGTCGGTCAGCACGCCGTGCCGGTACGGACTTGGAAGCTCGTTGAATCCGTCTTGCGCGCGACGTTCCACGACATCTGTCGCACTCAGCCCGCGAAGGGTCCGCGTCGTATCACTGAGCGCTCGCTGGTCGAACTCGGGCACCATGTTCGACTTCAGCAAGATTCAAGCCGGAACGGCGCGATGCCAAATGCTTGACTCTTGCGTGCACTGAGGAAGACGCCCGCTTTGAATCCGATCGAAGCGCTGCGGTCCGGAGTGAACCCTTCGTGTTGGCCGGCGCACGATTTGCGCCCGAGCGCCCCCAAACGCGCAAGCGTTGCACAGCCACACCGGGGGAGGGCGGGGACAGTGCCCTGCCGGTGGTTGGCCTGGCGCTTGCTCAGTCTCAGCATCATGACTACTTTCAAACGCATTCTCGTCGCGACTGATTTCGGTGCGGCATCGGAACGCGCGCTCGAACTCGCCGTCGAACTTGCGGCGCGCTTCGATTCGGAGCTAACGCTCATTCACGTCTGGGAATTTCCGACCTTCGAGTACTTGGACGGCGTGCCGATGCCTAGCGACTACGCCGATCGAATCGCCGAAGCGGCGAGATCGCGCATGGAGCAGCTCGTCAGAGTCATCAAACCTCGCTGCACGAGCGTGAAATCGATCGTCAAGATGGGCATCGTTTGGACGGAAGTGCTGCGCGCCGTCGAAGAATCCAAGCCCGACCTGTTGGTACTCGGTACTCATGGCCGGCGCGGCTTCAAGCGAGCCATTCTCGGTAGCGTGGCAGAAAAGCTGGTTCGGTCTTCGCCAGTTCCGGTGTTGACCGCTCACACCACCGAAGAACCAAAGTGAAGCGCGTGCCGCGCGGTGCGCGGGCTTGGCTCGATTCATGATCTCACGTTCGATATGTCCGACTGACATGTCCTGAACGTCGGCGGAGGTCGAACGCAAAGCCTGCGCCTCGGCCCCAAATAGGTCTTCTTCGGGGCCCGAATGCCTGCCCAATTCACTGGGAACACCAATTGCAACGTTGAGGAGCAAAAGTCCCATTGGAGGCTGCCATGAGAATCGAAGACTTGATGACGCATCCCGTACACACGTGCTTTGCCGACGAGACCTTGGAGCAAGCTGCCCACGAGATGTGGGACTGCGACACCGGTTGCTTGGTCGTGATCGACAGTTACCGCCGTCCGATCGGCGTGATCACGGATCGGGACATTGCAATGGCTGCGTACACTCAGGGCGCTCTGCTGCGAGACTTACGGGTAGGTCGAGCCATGTCGACCGACATCCTAACGTGCTATCCGAGGACAACCGAGCATGAGCTGGAGGTCAAGATGCAAGAGGCACAAGTTAGGCGCGTGCCGGTGATCGACATTGCGGGAATTCTCGTCGGCATCGTAACGATCGCGGACCTCGCGCACGCTGCGCAGTTGAGTAAGACCCCGCTGAACGAGCTCCCCGCAGTCGCTCTCACGCTCGCAAAGATCACGCATCCGCGCGGGCAGCTGGCGAGTCCCCACGGATAGTGTCGGAGACGTGCTGTGCGTTCCTCGGGCAACATTCCGTCATACTGATAGAGGTCAGTGCGAACAGGGCTCGGTGCACACCAATCGTGCCGACTATGCGCAAGCATTGCGCTTCCCGGCGCAGCAATTGCGTTGCGAGGCCGGTGCTGGGGCATGACACATGCGGCATCGGGGCCTTGGAACGAAGATTGCTCCGGCGTTGGTCGTGCGAAAGTCAGTCCTGACTGCGAAGAACGCCAAATTCGAGCGGCGGCACGGACCCAGCAACGAGAGCAGGTCCTGGTGCGATTTTGGCAACGAAACGGAGACAGGGAAGTCGTGCGGCCATGGCTGAACAATCCTCGCTGACGGTCGCCGGCTCTGACGTGCTCACGGAAGCGCGCGCGGTCTCCGGCTGCGCTCTCGTTCGGTCCACGACGGCCGGGGCTTTCCACTCGGAGCCCATTGCACTGACGCGAAGATCGACTTCGGCACAAGCTTTGGCCTCGATCGCGACTTCCTGCGTACGGCAGATTGCCCTGAATCAGCGGGGAGTGCTGAGCGGTTCCAGCGAGGCGCTGCACCAAATGCGCGTCGGGCTGCGGCGCTTACGCGCGGCGCTCTCGATCTTCAAGAGTGTGTTTCGAGTCGGCCAGTTCGACGACTTGAAGCGTGAGCTGGTTTGGCTCACCGAACAATTGGCTGCAGCGCGCGACTACGACGTACTCATCGCTTCGACCCGAAATTTGGAAGACTTCACACGTTCGGCGTTCGCGGGCCTGGCCGAGCTCAGCGACGAGTTGGCCCGTCGCCATCGGGAGGCGTTCGCGGTGGCGGCCCAAAGCGTCGCAAGCGCGCGATTCGAACGCCTTATCGTCTCGGCGGCCCTCGGCTCGATCGTGCGGGCCGACGAAGATGGCGCTGAACAGCGAGCCGCTCACGACTTGGCGCGGAAAGCCCTACAGTGCCGCACTCGGCGCGTACTTCGTCGCCTCGGGCGCTTTTCTCGGCTCGGTGAGCGCGAGCGCCACGAATTTCGGATCGAAGTGAAGAAATTGCGTTATGCGACCGAGTTCTTTGCGTCGTTGTATTCGAGTTCGCATCGGGCTCAGAAGCGCTTCTGTCGAGAGTTGGAGGCGTTGCAAGATGCGCTGGGTCAGATGAACGATATCATCGTGCATCGACGGATCGCGCTAGACGTGGCGGACGACAGCACGAAGGAAGCGAGCGCCGGTCGACGTGTCGCCTTTGCAATGGGTGCGTTGACTGGCCGCGAGCAATCCAAGCTACGTGAATTGCTGGCGGGCCTGCCGAAGCTGCACGCGCGGCTCGCGGCAGCGCCCCACTTTTGGCGCTGAGTGTCGCGAAGCAACGAGGCCGGCCCGAATCGCGGTACGCAGCTTGCTTAGGACGGGGCCAATACTCATGAACGCTCGCTTCCCGATGCATGCATGGCCGCTCCGGCTAGTCGGCGCTCATTTCGGGCGCAGTACGCAGCGCAATCTTTGCGCTGCGTGGGCGCCCAAGTGAAACAGCACCTTCGCGGCCTGAGCAGCGGCGACGCTGAACAGCGATTGCAGGAACTCGGCCCCAACGCGTTGGGACCACCCAAACGCGCTCCGTGGTGGAAACGGCTCTTCAATCAGTTCAAGAGCGCGTTGATCTACCTCTTGCTGTTCGCGTTGATGGTCGATCTAATCACGTGGGTGCGCGGAGGGGCCACGCGGCTTCCCATCGAAGCACTGGCGGTTGCGGCCATTTTGCTGCTCAACGCCGGCCTCGGCCTGTTGCAAGAGTACCGCTCCGAACGCGCGCTCGAAGAATTGGCACGGCTCAGCGCACCGAAGGCCTGGGTACTGCGGGACGGCGTGCTTTCGCACTTGGACGTGTCGGTCTTGGTCATCGGAGACGTTGTCCGCTTGGAGGCGGGCGACCGAGTGCCAGCCGACGGTTTGGCGCAGAACGCGACGTTCATGCGCGTAGACGAGTCGCTCTTGACGGGCGAATCCGTCCCCTTGGACAAGGCCGCAGGCGACGAGCTGTTCAGCGGAACACTGTTGCTGCAGGGCAGCAGCGAACTGCTGGTGACTCGCACCGGCCCGGCAAGCGCGATGGGCCGACTCGCCGGTGCCTTGTCTGGGATCGAAACTGGGAAAACGCCGCTCGAACGCAGCATGGATGACTTTGGGTCTCGGATCGCTCGCTATGTGGGCGGGCTGAGCCTCGTGATGGTGGTCGGTGGCCTGCTCATCGATGGTGTCGGTCGCTTCGATCAGGTGCTGATGTTCGCCGTCGCGTTTGCGGTCGCCATCGTTCCGGAGGGAATGCCCGCCGTGGTCACGTTGGTGCTGTCATTCGGCGTGCAACGGATGGCTGGTCGAAACGCGGTGGTGCGGCGGCTATCCGCGGTCGAAGCCCTGGGCGCGGTCACTGTCATTGCCTCGGATAAGACTGGAACGCTGACCCTCAATCGAATGGCCGTGGGGGAGCTGAATGCCCCGGACGAAGACGAAGCTCTACGCGCCCTGGCACTGGCGAATGACGCCGATCATGCCAGCTCTGCAGGTGATCCGCTCGAGCGAGGCCTGTGTGAATTCGTGCAGGCGCGTGGTTCGGACCTGGCGGCGATTCGCAGCGCTCATCCCCGAGTTTCGAGTCGCCCGTTCGATCCGCGTTGGAAGTTCATGCGGGCGACCGTGGCGATGCCTTCCGGAGAGCTCAAGAGCTACCTGAAGGGCGCGCTGGAGGTCATACTCGAGCGGACGACGCTCACTGAGACTGACCGCGCACGCTGGCTGCAGAGTGGTCACGAGGCGGCCGAACGGGGCTTCAAGGTGATAGGCCTTGGATGCGCGGAGGGCGATCGAGAAGACAACCTGCAATTCTTGGGATTCGTGACGTTGTGGGATCCACCTCGTCCGGCCGCACTGGGAGCAGTACGCGACGCGCGCGCTGCCGGAATCGCGGTGATGATGCTTACCGGCGACCATCCGGCGACCGCGTTGGCGATTGCAGCGAGCGTGGGGATCGCCTCACCACGGGCGCTGACAGGCGCCGAGGTCGAACGAATGACGGACGACGAACTCGCGTCATCGCTGCGAGAAGTGCGGGTGTTCTCGCGCTTGTTGCCGGAGCACAAGCTCCGTATCATCGCGGCGCTGCAAGCGGCGGGCGAGGTCGTCGCGATGACCGGGGACGGCCTGAACGACGCGCTGGCCCTGAAACAGGCCGACGTGGCCGTTGCGATGGGGGAACGAGGCAGCGAGGTGGCTCGCGAGGTCTCGGATTTGGTGCTGTTGGACGATGACTTTGCGACCATCGTCGCGGCAGTCGAAGAAGGCCGTATCATCTACGAGAATCTGCTGAGCTTCGTGCGCTTCACGTTCTCTAGCAACGTGGCGCTGGCTTTGCTCGTATTGGGGGGCGCGGTTGGATCATTGATCTTGGGCTTGCGTGGCGCGCATGGCTCGTTGTTGTTGCCTCTGACCGCGCTGCAAATCTTGTGGATCAACTTTTTGGGCGATGGCCCGACCGCGCTCGCGCTCGCCATGGACCGCTGCCGCGGCACGATGCTGAACCCCCCTCGCACTCGCGATCGGTCTCTACTCGACGCCAAGACACTTCGTTTCGTGTCGGTCGACGGCTTCATGAAGGGAGCGGTCGGCCTCGGTCTGCTGGTGCTCATGCCGCGCTTGGGCAGCAGCCTGGCGGCGACCGGCACCAGCCTGTTCTTGTTCGAGTCGATCGCCAAGCTCCTGAGTGCGTACCCGGCTCGGAAGCTGGGGGCACGGCCAGCTCAGAACCCGTGGTTGCACGGTTCAGTGTTGATCGGTGTAGCGCTCGGATTGATGTGCGTCTGGTTTGCTCCGATGCGCGATGTCCTCGGCCTAGTGCCGCTTTCTGTGCACGAGCTGCTGCTGGTGTTTGCGCTTCTGATGGTCACTTGGGGTTCTGGAGAGCTGGCGGCCAGCATTGCTCGCCGCGTTCACCCAGAACCCACGCACACGGGTGACGTGGGGCACGCTCAGGGATGAACGATCAGCCCGAGCATCACAACCTCATCGTAAGCTCGTGTAGTCCAGACTCGAAGCTGTCGACAATCGGCAAGCCGCTGGCTCGGAAAAGCTTGAGCATGCGCCCGTTGGTCGCCAAAACCTGCGCAGTGAAGCCCCGAACGCCCTGCGCGCGTGCCAAACCAATCAGCCGAACGAACAGGGCCGTGCCGATCCCGCGACCTTGCCATTCGTCCCGAACCACCAACGCCACTTCAGCCAGGCCAGTTGCGGGCTCGACATCATAACGGGCCATTGCCAGCAGTTCTTCGACGTCTTGGTTGCTCGTGGCCACCAGCGCCGCGTTCCGCGTGTCGTCGAAGTCTGCGAGCATCGCGATTTCTTCACGCGGGTGGCAGTTTTTGTGGCCCATGAATCGCTCGTAAACGCTGTCTTTGGAGAGTCGATAGAACAGATCCTGCAACAGCCGTTCGTCCGTGACGCGCAGCGGACGGATGTGGATCACGTCCCCGTGACGCAAGCTCACGGTCTCGGAGCGAGCGCGAGAGAAGAAATGCGGTTCGCGCTGGTCTTGAAAGACATACTTCTTGAGCTTGGCTTGGCTCAAGAGCTCGCAGCGATGATCGGGGTGCGCGATGTCGATCAAGGACATGGCGCGTTCACGGACACTCTTGCCCCACAGATCGGCCACGCCGTATTCGGTGACTACGTAGTGAACGTCGCCCCGGCTAGTGACGACTCCGGCGCCCGCCTCGAACGTGGCTTGAATTCGGCTCACCTGACCATTCCGCGCGGTCGAAGGCAGCGCGATCACTGGCTTGCCGCCGGGGCTTCGCGCGGCGCCGCGGATGAAGTCGACCTGACCTCCGATCCCGGAGAAGAATTGACCCCCGATCGTATCGGCAGCCACTTGCCCCGTCAGGTCCACGGCCAACGCCGAGTTGATGGCGATCATTCGCTCATTGCGGGCGATGATCAATGGGTCATTGGTGAAGTCACTCGGTCGGAGTTCGAGCACCGGGTTGTCGTCGACCCAATCGTAAAGATGGCGCGTACCCATCACGAACGAGGTGACGATCTTGCCCGGCAGGAGCGTCTTCTTCTTGCCGGTGACGACGCCGCGTTCTACCAAGTCGATTACCGCGTCGGACAGCATCTCGGTGTGAATTCCCAGATCATGATGATTGACGAGGGCCGCCAAGACGGCAGAAGGGATCTGGCCGATTCCCGTCTGGACGGTTGCACCGTTTGGAACCAGGCCAGCGACGTGCTGACCAATAGCAAGCGCCACCGCGTTCGGTGCGGCCAGCGGCAACTCGAGCACCGGCGAGTCGACAGGGACGAGGAGCCCGATGTCGTTCACGGACAGGAAGGAGTCTCCGTGCGTGCGGGGCATGCGCGGGTTTACTTCTGCGATGACCAAGCTGGCCGAAGCGACTGCGGCGCGAACGATGTCGACCGACACTCCCAGGCTCACATAGCCGCGAGAGTCCGGAGGAGAGACCTGGATCAACGCGACGTCGATCGGCACTCGCCTCGTTTGAATCAGTCTTGGCAACTCCGACAGAAAGACGGGCATGAAGTCGGCGCGACCCGCTTGAACCGCTTCTCGAACATTGGCACCAATGAAGAACGCGAGGTGGCGGAAGCGCGCTGCGAATTCCGCTCGCACATAGGGCGCGGGTCCGAGCGTGAGTAAGTGAACGAGCTCGTTGTCCGCCAGGTGATCGCCATGTTCGACCAGTGCCGAGACCAAGCTCGTGGGCTCGGCGGCTCCGGAACCAATCAGGATCCGCCTTCCCGGTCGAATCGCGCGGATGGCCGAAGCTGGCGTACTGACTTTTGCCCGATAGCGATGTTGCCAATTGCTCGCGGCCGCGGCGGCCAACTCAGTTTTCGAGGGCACGCAATCAATCATCCGCTGCCACGGGTGCATGCCGCTCGCGCCGCTCGAACATCGCCCGCAAGCCACGCTGGGCAGCAACGCTTTCGTCGAGCCATTGGTAGAGGGATTGGTCCTCTCGAAGCGCGTGCCGTTGTAAGTAGACGATGAGCTCGTCCACCGACGCTTTACGCAGGGTATGGAGGTCGACGGCCAAGCCGAGCTCGCTCAGCGCGCGGCGAATGTATTGGTGCTGGACCCGAAGCTCCTCGATGTCGTTTCTATGCGCCGACGCGACGAGTGGGAACAGACAACGTTCTTCCGTGTCGAGGTGATCACGAAGGTTTTGCTCGAACCGAGTCCATTGTTCACACAGGGCCGGTGGATTGGCCCCTTCGATCGCACCCGTCAGCTGCGCCAGGAGCTCCTCGAGCGCGCGATGATCGTTGAGCAGGCGCGCTTTGACCTCGGTTATCCTCATGGAGCTCGAGGCCGATGCTTGTGGGTCGGGCATGTTCTTTGTCTTGCAACGACCGTTCCCATGCCTCGAACGGCCATTCTGCACGGCCGAAAACAATCGATTGCCTCCACGGCGCAAGGATTGCGCGTTGGCGCAAAACCTGCGCGAGCAGGCAATCATTCGCCGCCAGCGTGCAATCCGCGCAGCTGGCGCACGAGGGCCAGGCCGCATGCGGTTGCTACTGCGAGCATGGCCGTGGCAACGACTTGATTCGTCTCCAACCCGCGCTGCTTCATCACCCACATCATGCCGGCGATGGACAGCGCCATCAGCACATCGAACCCGAGCAATATGGGACCGAGCACGAGACCCAGGTGACGACGTTTGAGCAGTGAAATGCCGGCAATCAAGTGCGCAGGCAGCACAATCGATAGGTCGATCACGTAGACCGCATTGGTTGGGGTCCCTGCCTCGACTACAGATGGCGGGGTCGTACCGTTGATCAGGGCAGGGACGATCTCCGCCAGCCAGATCAGCGCGAACCATACGCCCACCGAAAAAAGCATAGTGGCGGCAAATCGAACTGGTGCAGCACCCGAGTCCCAGCCACGAACGTCCGCGCGGGCGTGGAGGACCGCAATTTGGGCCAGCGCAAAGAAGCATATCCCTAGCACCGCGCAGTAGGGCAGGAACAGCGCATTGAAATGCAGTTCGAAGCCGTAGATCACGAACTCGTAGAATGTGTAGAGCAGGCCACTTGCCAGCAGCAACGACCCGCGCCGCGAGCCCCGCCAAGCAAGCGCGCCCGTCGTTGCCAACCATGGCACGGCGATCAGTAGGTCCGCCCAGTCTTGCCCGATTGCCTGGCCTCTCCAGTTCGCCGTCTCTGCCGCGTAAACGTTACTGTCGAGGATGCCAACCAGGGACACCAACGCCACCAGGAGAGCCAATAGAATCGCGGTCAGCGCGGAGAGGGAAGCGTTCGTGCGAGGCAGTCGCGTCGAGCCTCTGGCTCCAAAAATACTCGGTGTTGTGCTCAAGGTCTCCCCCGGACGGACAGATGAAGCCTTCGACGTTCCTTCAGGTGGTCTACGCGTTGTAGCTCCCGCGCGATATCGGCAGCCCAGGCATTGACGTCTCGCCAATCGCGCAGGTCACCTGGTGTTCGGCCGCAGACCTTGAAGAACAGGTCTCGCAGCAAACTCCAATCTCTCCGCTCGAATGTGCCAGCGAAGTGGCGATGAGCTAGAAGGTGAGTACTGTCGCTCGCGCGCTCGCCAGGTTTATCATCAACGAGTGCGGCAAATTGCCGGCCGAACGAGCTGGTTTCGGCGTCGCGGCCGGTGCTGAACATCAGCAGAGATATTCGGGCGAGTTCTTCGGCAAACCTGCTCAGGAAGTTGCTGGCTTCGAGAAGCCGCTTTCGATCGTATGCGTCGCTGCCGAGCACGACCAATCGATACGACTCAATACTCTCGACCTGCTCGGCGGGACGAACAACGACGGCGAAACCGGATTTGACCAATCGATCTGCGATCTGTTCGGCGATCTCGGTGGTCGAGGGACGGGCGCTTGCATAGGCGATGAGCACGGACATCATTCGACGCACGCTAGCGCTCGAGCACTACTCACTCCGTCGGGCGACTCGCATGCGCGCCGAAGCGCGTTCGCGACGATTGCGAATTGCGAGGACGCCGCGCTGGGCCATGATGCCTTCGTCGACTTCCAGCCAGCGGTGTAGGGAACGCTCTTCGTGGGCGCGGTGCGAGAACAGCAGCGCGCGGAGCTCGTCAATTGCCGGCCTGTTCAGAGTGTTGAGCTCGATCGAGACACTGAGTCCCTCGACAGCTTGGCGGATTTGCCGATGCTCGGTTCGCAACTGCTGAATCTCGAGCCGATGCGCTTGGGCGGTTACGCTGAAGAGAAAACGCTCCTCGGTATCCAGGTGGTCGAATAGGTTTTCCTCGAATTCGTTCCAACAGCGGCGAAGCTCTGACGTCGGGCTTCCAGCCTGGATAGCTCGATCCAGTTGCTCGAGTAAAAGCTGGTGGTCTTCGTGATCGCGAAAAAGTTCCCTCTTGACGTCCATTGTGTTGCTCCCAACCTCTGCCACTTGATCGGGACAATCGCCCCAGGCGGTCCCGACACGAAGTCAGCAACAAACGTGCCTGTCGGCCGCCCGTGATTTCCGGCTCCGGCAGTGCCTCGGCGCAGAGTTTGCGCGAGGGGGCCGAATAGAATGCGTCGGTGAGCTCAGCGAGCGGTGCAGACCAGGATCGACTGCTGATTAGCGCGCGAGCGGAGGTGGAAGTTCGTTGAGCGAAAGCCAAAACACGCCGAGTGCCTTCGCCGCATCGACGAACTCGCCGTAGTCGACGGGTTTGCGTACATAGGCGTTGGCCCCGGAAGCGTAACCTTGAGCAATGTCGTCGTCCTGCCGTGACGAGGTTAGGACGACGACGGGTAAGTCCCTCGTTCGGTCATTCGCGCGAATCCGTCGCAGGACTTCCAGCCCGTCGATCTTGGGCAGCTTGAGGTCGAGCAATACCAGTGCAGGGAGCGCCAAGGGATCGCGCGCCGCGTGCGAGCCAGTCGCGAAAAGAAAGTCGAGGGCCTCGGCGCCATCACGCGCGACGGCCACGTGATTGTCGACCTTGCACTTCCTCAGGGCCAAGACGGTGAGCTTCTCGTCGCTGGCATTGTCCTCGACCAATAGGATGAGTTTCATCGCGACTCGCATTCTTCCGGGAGCGAAAAAAAGAATGTGGCGCCCGCATCTGGGATGCCCTCGGCCCAGATGCGTCCACCGTGCCGGTGTACGACGCGCTGCACGGTAGCGAGACCAATCCCGGTGCCGGGAAACTCCTGGTTCGAGTGCAGGCGTTGGAATGGTGAAAACAGCTTTTGTGCGTACGCCATGTCGAACCCTGCGCCGTTGTCACGGACGTAGAACGCTCGCTCACCGTCGGTTTCGAGCGAGCCGACACTGATCCGCGCTTCTTTCGTGTTGGCGGTGAACTTCCAGGCATTCCCGAGCAAGTTGTCGAACAGAATGCTTGCGAGTGCGGGATCCATGTACGCGGTCAAGTCATCTTGGACCGTTGTTTCGACTTCTCGGCTCGGATCCTGCGACCCCAGACTCGACAACGTTGCGCGCACCAACGCCGAAAGGTCGACCAGCTGACGACGCGGCTCATTGCGTGTCACGCGCGATAGAGAGAGCAGCGCGTCGATCAGGGCGCCCATACGATTGGCGTTGACCAGGATCTCGTTCAGCCAGTCCTGCCCCTCTGCGTCGAACTTGTCCTTGTATTCGTTGAGCAAGACTTGGGCAAAGCCATTCATTCCGCGCAGCGGTGCGCGCAAGTCATGCGCGACCGAATAGCTGAATGCTTCGAGTTCGCGACTCGCGGCCTCCGCGCTGTCCTTCGCTCGAGCCAACTCTCGTTCGATGAGCCGACGTCCCGTGACGTCTCGGGCCACTTTCGAGATGCCGATCACTTTCCCGCCAATGCCGCGCACGGGTGAGGTCGTCACCGACACTTCGATACTCGTTCCGTCTTTACGTCGCCGTACCGTGTCGAAATGTAAGACCTCGCCTTGGGACACCGCGTGCAAGGCGCTTGTGAATTCGGCGAGGCGCTCTGTCGGAACGATGAGCGTGATGGGCTTGCCGATGATCTCCGCGCTCGAGTAGCCGAAGAGGCGATGGGCCCCCTCGTTCCAGCTGGTGACGATGCCATCCAAGTTCTTGCCGATGATCGCGTCGTCGGATGCCTCTACCAGCGCGGCAAGGCTCGCGCGCTGCTGCTCTGCTCTCTTGCGGTCGCTGATGTCGCGGATGGCGCTGGACACCAGAAGGCCGCCCTCGGTCTCCAGCGGGCTGAGGCTCACCTCAATCGGAAATTCGCTGCCGTCTTTACGGCGAGCGTAGAGTTCCAATTCGGCACCCATCGGGCGGACGCGATGGGCCGTGAAGTATCGCGCGCGGTGAGCGGGGTGAGCGTGCCGGAAGCGTTCTGGGAGCAAAAGCTCGATGGCCTGGCCGACCAGCTCCGAGCGGGAGTAGCCAAAGAGCTTCTCTGCTTGGCCGTTGACGAGAGTCATGATTCCGCTGCTGTCGACGATCACCATCGCGTCTGGAGCAGTGTCGAGCAGTGCGCGGAATTTGGCGTCGGTCTCCCTTTCGTGGCGGAGACGCTCGATCGCGGCCTGCGCTTCCTTGCGTTCGGTCAAATCGAGAATGAACGACATTGCGAGTCGGGTCTCTCCTTCGACCATGGCCGACCCGACCAAGACCGGAACCCGCTTGCCATCCTTGCGGAGCAATTCCTTTTCACGCAGCGCACCGACACCGGTAGCAGCCAACTGTTCGATCGCCCGAACGTCGACGGCGCGCCATTCGGGCGGCGTGAGCTCTGCCCAGCGCACTTGCCCAGAGAGTACTTCCCCTCGAGAGTAGCCGACCAGATTCAACGCCGCGTCGTTGATCTCGACGATTTGGCCCTGCAGATTTCCAACTACGACGCCAATGATTCCGGACTCGGAGAGTCGCGTGAACCTGGCCTCCGCGTTGGCAATTGCCCCGGCCGATCTCGCTAGGTCAGGCACGGGACCTACAGCCAAAACGGCGATTCGTTCGAGCGTGAGCACCGAATCATACGGGGCAACCGAAGCGGAGGGGGCCCGAACATCGCCATGGAATCTACACTGAATGCCGCGAGCTTTGCGAGCATTTCTGGACGAGTTGCGAAAACACGAGTGTTGCGTAAATGCAGCTCCTCGTCGAAGAACTGAGTATTTTCCCTTGGGCAGTTCAAGCACCTGTTCCTATTCGCTGAAAGGTAGTTACTGTCGATGATACACCCCGTGTGGGGGAGAACGGATGAGCATTCAAACGCTTCGAGTCCTGCTGGTTGAGGACTCCCTCTCTGACATGAAGCTGCTGGTTCACGAGCTTCGGCGCGGGGCGGAGTCGTTACAGTTCGAACGCGTCGAAGATGCGGATGCCATGCGAGCGGCGCTGGATGCCCAGACCTGGGACGCGGTGATCAGCGACTGGTCGATGCCGACCTTTAGTGGTCTGTCGGCGCTCGCGATCGTCGGTGAGCGGGGTCTCGATGTTCCTTTCATCATCGTATCCGGCACGATCGGTGAAGAAGTCGCGGTTGAAGCGATGCGTGCGGGCGCGCATGACTATCTGATCAAGGGCAACCTCAAGAGACTGAATCCGGCGATCGAGCGTGAGATTCGGGAGGCCCGAGTGCGCGCCGCGCGCCGCACCGCGGAAGCCGAATTGGTCAAGGCCGCGCAACGGTATCGTGCTCTCTTCGACAATAGCCCGCTTCCCACCTGGGTATGTGAGCCAGACACCCTGACATTGGTTGCTGTGAACGAGGCGGCAGTCCGGCACTACGGTTACAGTGCTGAAGAATTTGCAGAACTCACGCTAGAAAGGCTCGACGCCGTCGATACGCATCCATCCGTGGGCGGCGAGCCGGACCATGTCCCTGCGACGAATGGGCATATTCCGCCCGTGCGCCACAAGAGAAAGGATGGGTCACTGATCTGGGTCGAGCTTACCGAGCATGATCTAGAGCTCGAGGGCCGGCGCGCGCGACTATACGTGGCGCGTGACGTCACCGCGCGAAAGGAAGCGGAGGAACAGCTGCGCAAGACCGAGGAACAACTTCGCCAAGCGCAGAAGATGGAGGCCATCGGCAGCCTCGCTGGCGGCATTGCACACGATTTCAACAACTTGCTTTCCGTGATCCTCGGCTACACGACGCTCGTGATTGCCGAGCTGAAACCGGGCGAACCAATGCGCGCTGATATCGAAGAGGTCGAGCACGCGGGTCGACGAGCCGCACAACTCACCCGCCAGCTGCTCGCCTTCAGTCGCAAGCAGATTCTCCAACTCGTGGTCTTGGATCTCAACGAAGTGGTCGCGAACATGGAGCGTTTGTTGGCGCGGGTCATCGGCGAGGACGTGCAAGTGTCCGTTTTGAGTGAACGTGACCTCGGCAAGATCCACGCAGATTTCGGTCAGATCGAACAGGTCTTGATGAATCTGGTCGTCAATGCGCGGGACGCGATGCCAGCCGGCGGCAAATTGACGATCGAGACGGCGAACGTGGAGCTAGGTGCCGAGTACGCAACGGCCCACGTCGGGATCGAGCCCGGGCCATACGTGATGCTGGCCGTGACGGACACCGGTACGGGCATGAGCGCTGCCGTGCAGTCGCGGGTGTTCGAACCATTCTTTACGACCAAGGGCGAAGACCGTGGCACCGGCCTCGGGCTCGCCACGGTGTTTGGCATCGTGAAGCAGTCAGGGGGCCATATCTGGCTCTACAGCGAGGTTGGCGCGGGCACGACGTTCAAGATTTATTTCCCGCGAAACGATCGAGACCGCGATGTGGTCCCGTCGGCCGTGAGTGAGGCCACCGTCTTGACTGGGACCGAAACCATCCTGCTCGTCGAAGACGAGAAGCAGGTTAGAGATTTGGCTCGAACCATTCTGCGCCGGAGCGGCTACAACGTGCTCGAGGCGCAGAGCGGCGGCGACGCACTTCTGACCTGTGAACAGTATACGGGCAAGATCCACCTGATGATCACCGATGTGGTGATGCCCCGCATGAGTGGCAAGCAGCTGGCAGAGCGCCTCGCGCCGCTCAGACCGGCCATGAAGGTTTTGTACATGTCGGGTTACACCGACAATTCCATCGTGCATCACGGCATTCTGGATTCGGGTATCGCATTCCTGGAGAAGCCGATTACGCCTCCGTCGCTGTTACGCAAGGTGCGCGAAGTCCTGGGCGGTGCGCTCGGCGCGCCTGCTACCAAACCCTGAGTTCGTTCAAGCCGCGGAGCGATCGCTCTGCGTGCTCTCGCCAACCGGCAAGCGAATGTGGAAAGTCGTGCCCTCGCCGACTTTGGTTTCGAAGCTCAATTCGCCGCCGTGTTTCTCCACGACCACCGAGCGCGCAATTGCCAGGCCCTGACCCGTTCCGCGTCCGACCTCTTTGGTCGTAAAGAACGGGTCGAAGATTCGCGCGCGAGCTTCTGGCGGGATGCCGTTGCCGGTATCCGAGATCGAGATCAGCACCGTGTGTGGTTCGACGCGCGTTCGCAGCGTGATCCGGCCGCGTCGGTCGCTGCCCTTGACGCGCTCGGCGATGGCATGTGCGGCGTTCACGATGATGTTCAAAACGACCTGGTTGATCTCTCCCGCGTGGCACATCACGTTCGGCAGTTCGACGAGATCCGTTTCCAGGTCGGCGACGTATTTGTATTCGTTCCGGGCGATGGTCAACGTGCTCTTCAAGGCATGGTTGAGGTCGACAAGTACCTTCTGCTTCTGGTCCGGGTGAGCAAAGGTCTTCATCCCCGCCACCAGCTCCGCGACGCGCGACAGCCCCTCGAGCATCGTTTCGAGCGCCTTCGGGGCACTAGCGACCAAGTAGGGCAGATCCGCGTCTTCTTCGAAGGCAGAAGCCTCTGCCAACACTGTCGCCTGATCTGCGCCGGTCGTAGACCTCGCGACCAGATTGGCATAATTTTCAACCAACTGGAACATGGCCGTCAGGGTCTCTTTCAAGAAGAAGCAGCTATCACTCACGAACTGAATCGGCGTGTTGATCTCGTGCGCAATGCCCGATGCCAGGCGGCCAACCGACTCGAGCTTTTGGGCCTGGCGCAGCTCGGCTTCGAGCTGCTTGTCTTGCGAAATGTCGCGCACGAACAAAGTAGTTTCGTGATCCACGTCCGGGTCGCGGGCGACCACCGAACATTCCGCAGCGAAGACTCGTCCGCTAGCGCTGACGAAAGATAGCTCGTGCCAGTAGTCGGCCCGATCGACGCGCCCATCCGTGTCGGCGCGCGCGAGCCACGCCAGAAAGCCATGCTGCGCCTCGGGTGGCACCGCCAAGCTGACGAAGGTCTTGTCTTGCGCGGCAGTGCATTCCGCCTCGAACATTTGGCTGGCGGCTGGGTTCCATGATCTCACCTGCCCCTCGGCGCCCAAGCGGACGATCCCTTCGCGCGCGCCTGCGATGATGGCATTGATACGTGTTTCGTTCAGACGCGCTCTACGCTCTGCCAGTTCGAGCGCAATCTTCTCGTTTGCGAGCTTTTGCGTTCTCTCATCTACCTTTCGCTCTAGGTTCTCGTACAAGCGCCGGAGCTGCAATCCAATCAGCGATAGAACGCCGATCAGAATTGCGACCATGCCGCTCAGCGCCACGCGATAACGATTCGCGTGCGCGTCTTCGCGCTCGAGGTGCTCGTCGCTGAGTGCTTCGAGCTCCGACACCGATCGGCTCAGAGTCGCCGAGGAAATCCGCGCTACCGTCGGATCGACCAGTTGCTGTTGCTGAACGATGGTGCGGGCGTGTCTCAGGAATTGAGAAAACTCTTGTCGCAAGGCTTCGGGAATGGCCGCACTGGCGCCGGCCAGTGTCTCCTGCTGAGCGAGCAATGACTCGTGCAGTGTGCCAGTTCGGAGCAGGTTGTACACCAATGTTGATCGTACCAAGGCGTCGACCTCGCCTCGCAGCTCCGCCGTTCCGGTCGGCGATTGCTGCATCAGCTTGCTGCGCAAAGCATTCCCCGCCACGGGTAGATAGAGGAGAGAGTTCTTGAGCACGGAATTCTGCGTTTTGAAGTGCTCGACGTCGTCGTGCAGCGTACGCTCGTCGTGCTCCAAGCGCGTCACGGCGCCCTCCGTTTGCTCATCGAGTGAGACGGCGCCGCGGAGACGAAGCCGCAGTTCGCGGCGGCAGGCTTCGAGGTCCGCGTTACTGCGAGTCAGCGCGTCGTATTGGTTGACGAGCCCGTAGCGCGAGGCGAGCGCGCCCTTGCCGAGATCCGAGTCGATCTGGCGCACCTGCTGGAGTAGATTCTTCAGCTCGGCGTGGGCGCGCAGATCGACGGCACGAGAGCGCTGGTAGAGTACGGCGCACAGCGCGAAGGCGAAGCTCAACGCCAAGCCCATCGCCCAAGTGCTGCGTTTTCGGTGGCTCACGGTTTGGTGCGCTCCGCCGCGAGTCTCGACTCCGAGTTCAACTGTGGCTGGCGACCGGTGAGTGTCCGCAAGAACGCGACGATTTCGCTGATCGCGACCGGATCGAGGGTTTGTCCGAGCTGGTACTTGGCCATCGTGCCCACCGCCTGCTCGAGAGTCATTGCTGAGCCATCATGGAAGTATGGGGCCGTGAGTTCGACGTTTCTCAGGCTCGGTACTCGGAACACGAAGCGGTCGGATTCCAAATGCGTGACATTGAAGCGGCCGTAGTCTGCCTCGACGATCTGGCCGCGGTCCTTGAAATAGTCGCCCATGACTCCGAGACGCTGGAACATGTTGCCGCCCACGTTGCTGCCCTGGTGGCACGCAACACAGCCGACCGACTTGAAACGCTCGTAGCCGGCACTTTCGGCGCTGGTCAGCACGTGCTGGTCGCCACGCAGCCACTGGTCGAAGCGAGCGTTGGGGGTCGTCAAGCTGCGCTCGAACGTAGAGATTGCCGAGCGAACGTTGGCCTCGCTAACCCCGTCGGGAAACTGGGTGCCAAATAGGACTGAGTATTTGGGGTCAGCGTTGAGATAGGCCAAGGTGCGCGGCCAATCGCTGCCCATTTCGTTGGGATTGGTCAGGGGACCGCCGACTTGCTCCTCGAGTGTGGCGGCGTGCCCGTCCCAGAATTGCACGAAGTTGAGACCGCTATTGAGAACACTTGGAGCGTTCACACTGCCGATCGCGCCGCGGACACCAATCGAAGCGCGTCGTCCGTCTTGCCCAGCCTTGGTGAGCGCGTGGCAGCTGGCGCAGGACACCGTGCCATCGACCGAGAGCCGGCGTTCCGAGAACAGCGCTTCTCCGAGGGCGACGCGGCCGCTGTCTTGATCGACTGCTTGCGGGAGCGGTTGGAGCGGTTCTTGCTGTATGGTCAACTCCGCCACGTTGCCTCGGCGTTGAGGTGCGGTTGGGGATTCCGTGCACGCAGCAAGTACGAGGCCCGCGACCGCCGACCAATTCCGCAATCGCTCGCGACGTTTGCCTTTGGGGGTTGCCCGCAGCCCTGCCCGACGAAAACGAGTGTCTTTCACGGTACCGCCGCCACGAATGGAGTTCATGACATCTGCCCGCCCGTCGCTTCGGTGCCTTCCGGCAACTCACACATGATTGGCTGGATGACGCCGACCTTCAGATCGAAATTGAGTAGGCGTTCGACAAGTTGTGCGGTGACTGGGTGACCGCGGGAAACGAGCAGCATCGATGAGCGCGTCGTGACGTCGCATGCCAGCACCATCCCCACCTTGAGCTCATTTAGCCTCAGCTCGCGTGTCGTCGGTACTCGGGGGCCGCACACGAGTCCGATCGCATCGAGTACCGCCGGGTCGTACCACCCGCGCCGCGAGCGCAGCACTGCGAGGGCACGCGTCGCGTCCGCGCCCCGAGCTTCTTCGACTGCCAAGTCGGTGAGCGCCTTGAGGATCAGTGAACCTATCGGAATTGGCGACTGATTTGCACCCGTGCTTGCGCTCTCGAACAATCGCTCGCGATGTTTGAGCACCTCTTGCACGGTCTCGAGGCGTGGAATCAACGACAGGATGCGATCTACCACCGCGGGGACCCGCGCCAGCATCGCGCGCTCGGTGGCGTCCAACTCCGATCCGGAATGCACTTTTGCGAGCAGCTCGTTCGGCAACACCACGTAGCCGACCTGCGACAACATGGAGGCCACTTCGACGTGCCATGCATGCGGAACATGCAGACACGCCGCGACTTTACGGGCACGCTCGTGCTGGCGTGCGGTCGAGCCGAACTCGGGGTGAACCAAACCGAGCACCTCCGTGAGTGCGCGCATACTGCCGACCAGCGTCCGTTCCAACAGCACGCGTTCAGAGGTGATCAGCCGATACTGTTCGAGCGCCGCCGACAACGCCTCGACGAAAATCGGGGCTGGACAGGGCTTGGTCAAAAAACGGAAGACGTGACCATCGTTGACCGCGCTGATCGCAGACTCGAGATCGGTCTGGCCGGTGAGCAGCAGTCTCACGGTGTCTGGTGAGCGCTTTCGGCATTCGGCCAATAGCGCTGCACCATTCATACGTGGCATGCGCATGTCGGAAACGATTACCTCGATTGGCTCAGGCCCGGCGAGCACGCGCAATGCCTCCTCACCGCTGTTGGCGATCAACAAGGAGCACTTGCGATGGAGTAAGCGCTCGAGACCCTCGAGCACCTTCGGTTCGTCGTCCACACAAAGAATGCGCGCGTTTTTCATGTCTCTCCAAGGCCTCGAGCGAGTGCCACTTCGGCTGCGACGCCCATGCGTTCGATCCAGCCTTCGGTGAGCGGCTCGGCGTGGATGAGCCCGAAATTCGCGTCCGATTCCAACGAGATCGCTTCTGCCAAACGAACCGCGGAAGCGGCGTCCAAAGGCAGCGACTCCGTCCATGGCGCGTGATGAAACGCGACGATGTCCAAAACCTCGTGCGGCAGGCCCCAAAGTCCGAGCAGGTAGGCTCCGATCTCCGCGTGGCTGACGCCGAGGGTGTCCGCTTCTACTAGGTGCAACGGTCTACCCGTTGCCCGTGCAGACTCGCAGATCACCGCGTACTCTCGCGGGAGTTTGCTGGCCAAGACCAGCGAGCCGACGTCGTGCAGCAGTGCTCCGGTGAACGCTAGTTCGGATTCGGGTCCTCGCTTCAACAGCCGTCGCGTCAAGTGCGCGCAAGAGAGTGCGTGCTCATGTCCCTGCTCCGCGAATACCGAATCTCCCTCAGCGAGCTGGTCGAAGACCGAGTGCGAAAGCACCAAGCTGCGAATGGTCGCGAGTCCGAGGTATCGCACGGCTTGCAGCAGGCTGGTGGTTTGGCGCGGAAGTCCGAAGAACGCCGAGTTGACCAACTGCAAGAGTTTCGCGCTGATGCCCACGTCTTCTTGGACGATACTCGCTACCTGTTCGGGGGAAGCGCGGTCCGTTAGCAAGGCTTCGCTCAATTTGCGATATACGCTCGGCAAGCTCGGTAGGCTTTCGATGCTGCCGACGCAGGCACGAAGCCGTTCGTTTTTGAGTAGAGCTTGTAGTTCGAGTGCTCGTCCGATGCTTCCGCAGAGCTGCGCATTGTCGCAAGGTTTCGTCAGGTACCGGTGGGCCGTGATAGCGGCTCGCGCCAGAGCCGCCTCCTCCATTTGGCCCGACAAGATGATGCGTGTTGCGCCCGGGCACACCTTGCCTGCGCGGCTCAGGAATTCTGCGCCGTCCATGTGCGGCATGCGCATGTCGGTGACGATGACGTCGACTGGTGCGCCTTCGAGTTCCTTCAACGCGGACGCCGCGCTGCTGTTGAACACCATGTCCCATTCCTTGCGCTTGCCTCGCAAGGCGTTGCGGAGCGCCTCCAGCACCATCGGTTCGTCGTCGACGAAAAGGACACGGTTCACGACCGAGCCTCGACTGCGAGCGCGACCGGTATGCTCGCCGAGACTCGGCTGCTCGGCTCCTCGAGTGGTAGCTTGACGACAAAGCGTGTGCCGTGGCCCACTTCGGAATCGAAACTGATCGAACCACCGTGCTTGTCGATTACGATCGAACGCGAAATAGCTAGCCCTTGTCCAGTGCCCCTGCCGACTGGTTTGGTCGTGAAGAATGGTTCGAAGATGCGATGACGATCGTCAGCCGGGATCCCCTGCCCGTTGTCCGCGATCTCGACGCAGGCGTAGGATTCCTCCAACCAACTGCGCACGCGAATGACACCGCGTTCGGCAGTGCCGCGAAAGCGCTCTTCGATTGCGTGCGCGGCGTTCACCAGCAGGTTCAAAAATACTTGGTTCATGTCACCGGCGTAGCAGGGGATAGCCGGCAGCTCGCCGAGTTCGACTTCGAGATCCACCTGCCGCAACTCACCTCTCGCGATGACCAGCGTATTGCTGAGCCCTCGGTTCAAGTCGCTAAACGAGCGATCGCGCTGATCGGGGCGGCCGAAGTCTTTCAAAGCGCCGACGATTTGCGCCACGCGTCCGATTCCCTCTCTCGCGCGCTCCAGCGCCAAGGGAAACTCGCGCAGCAGGTAGTCTGCCTCGAGTTCATGAGAGAGCCGCTCTAGGGTTGCCAACGCCGGTAGGGCGTCTTCGCCGCGCCGCACGTGCTCGCACACCTCGCGCCCATCGGCCAAGAGTCGAGCGAAGTCGCTCATTGCATCCTGCAAGAAGCTCAAGCTGTCGCTGACGAATTGGATCGGGGTATTGATCTCGTGCGCGACACCCGCCGCCAACTGCCCGACGGCACGCAGCTTATCGGCCTGCCTGAGCTCCAGCCCCAGACGCTTGATCTCGACCAAGTCGAGCTGAAGTTGGTCGTTGCGCTGTAAGAGCTCATTCGACATCAATTCCAGCGTGCGCTCCACCGAAAGGCGTGCATTGTCCGCACTCTGGTACGCCTCATCGACAACCGAGACGAAGCGGTCAAAGCCTTCGCTCTGCGGGCGAAGCGTTCCGAAACACTTTCTCAGCTGTCGTTCGAGTAGCTTGTGCACCCTCAGTCCTCGGAGAACGTAGTGATGGTCATCGTTTGGTTGTGAAGCTCACAGCGAGCGGTGGGCGTGAAGGGAGAGATCTCACCATAGGAATAGAAGCCCGTCAGGGCCGCCGCGGGACCGAGAATTTGCCGAACCCCTTCGACCTCTTCCTCTATCCGCTGCTTCAGGACGAGCTTCCTGCCAACGCAACTGATCAGTATGGCTAGATCTGGAGAGCGATTCAGCGCCCCATCGTGGCATGTGCGGGCCGCGCCTTCCGCGCCCTCCACCAAGCGATCGAAGTTCGCGTGCATGAGCCGGGCGTAGGCGCCCGTCGGCACGTCACCAGCGAAGGTCAGGCTGCGTGCGTCGCGGTCGATCGCGAGGATCGTACGAACCACCCCGGTGTGCTCGAGCGTAGCGCGGACCGACAACGGGAAGGAAAGCCCACTCGCCGGGAGAGTGGCGGCGTGCTCTCCCAGGTACTGCTCGTAGAGGTCCAGAGCTGGCTGCCCGTCGAGTTCATACAGTACGTTATTTTTCGCGCGAGTCACTCGGCGCTCGGGGCCGAAGGTGTCCCAGCCGCCCATGGACGCGAACGAGACCTTCAAGCGATTGCCGTAGAAGCCAAGCGCGGCGACACGGGGTAGACCGTCGAACCGGTTGACGCAGACGTACGTCCGCTCGAAGCGTGCCCCATCCCCGGACAGACCGCCCGTCAATGAAACGTGGGATGGCAGCAATCCGGTCATGGCGGAAACCAACTCGCTGCCGTTGATCTTGAGACCATCGGATAGCACGAACACGTGAGTCAGGTCGGGCGCGAGCAGTTGTTCTGCCAGGTTGCGACCAGCATCTTCGCTGGTCATCCCCTCGGTCAGCGTGACGTCCGCGCAGCGGATGTTCGTACCTTCGAATCGAATCGCGGTCAGCGAGAGCGAATCATCGATGACCTGAGTGTCGCAGATCTCGCCGGCAGTAGAGCAGACCATGATCGTCGCATCGCCCCACTTTTCTCGCAGTCTGTTCCAGACGTTCGGGTCGGCGAGCATTTGGGGTGCGCCGAAACCGAGCACGAGGTCTACCTTGCCCAGATCCTCGGTGTCACGGACGCGAACCGCGTCGTTGCTGGTCCACAGCTCTTGCACAAGCTTCATGATGCGCTCCCGAACCCATGAACGGCTCGTGGAGAGAGCTATTCAGCCTCTTAGTATCGATTTGTTGAAAACCGATCTAAATGGAGGCGCAACCTGAAGCGAGGTAGTGCGCGGCCGACAGAAATCGCGTGCCACTACCCGAAATGCCGCCGGTTGTACCCGGTTGGGCGCTAGAATTTGAGTTTCTCCTCAAACGAGTTTGCGATTGATCTCGGTTGGCGATTCCGAGTTTTCTTGTGGCTATGACTAAAGGAGATGCGTCAGCCAGCCGCGCTTGGCAGGTCGCCGACTACGCGACGCGAGCTGCGACGGTCGAGTAGATCGGGCGGGCAGAGCACCATCGGTCGAAGTCTGCGATAGGTAAGGGACGGCTGAGCAGAAAGCCTTGCACCTCCTCGCATTCATGAGCGGCAAAGAATTGAAATTGCCTCGGTTTCTACACCTTCCACGACCGCGTGTAGCCGCAGACTCCTCGACATGGCGATGATCGCGGCCGCGATCGCGGCGCTATCCTCGTTCGTGGTGACATCGCGCACGAACGAGCGAACGATTTCGAGCGTGTCTACGAGAAGTGAACGGAGATAGGCAAGTGACGAATAGCCAGTGCCGAAGTCCTCGGTCGCGATGCGAACACCAAATCGGCGCAGTTCGCTCAAATCGCCGCGACGGCGACTACGTCGGCTCCCTCGGTGATCCCGATTTCCAAGAGCTCAGGCGGGAGGCGAGTCGATTCCAGAATTCCTCGGAGGTTCTGCAGCAGGTCCGGTTCACGCGATTTGCCGGGCCGATAGGTTTACCGCAACTGAGAGTCGCCTTCCGGTCTCGCCGAGCTTTGCGATGCGCTGTGCATCTTTCAGTCGGTGCTCGCTCTTTGGCAATTCCGCGCGTGTTTCGGCTGCTTCCAGCACGCGACGAACGCGCTGCTACAGGATCAGGTGATTCAGTGGCTTGTTGACGAAGTCAGTGACGCGGCAGGCGTAGCCCCGCTGGACCGCTGAGTCATCGCCTGATCGAGCAACATTAGAACTCGCACCAGAGGCCCGTCCGGCGTGGCGCGGATGGCAGAACATGCGTCGAAGCTGTCCTGCGCCTGCGCCATCGTATCAATCAGAATCAAGCTTGGCCGCAGCGTCGCATGTCGCAAGACCGCCTTCCCGACAGCTCGACGCCAAAGCAACGCGGTATCCGCTAGTCGATAAAATCTCCTCGATGAGTAGGCGAAGCGTTCCCTCTTTGCCGATGACCAGAATGCGCTTGTCGGTGTCGATTGGAATTGTCGGCATTGGTTCTCGGAGCGGCGTGGTCGCACGCGCCCTCGAGCAACAACTATGCCGTCGCGGCAAGTCGATCAACGTCGTCACTCGCAACGCGCCTCGGCGCACCGGGCGCAAAGCTTGCGCTGAAGCCGCTGAATTTGCGCCGCATGCAACGTAGGTGCACGTGAGTGGAACCACGGGGGCGTTGCCTTCGCCTTTGCCGTTGCCAGGAGAGTATCGGATTCAAATCGAGGTAGCGAAGATTCCGTTCGCCGATTCAGGATCGAACGTTCGAGCACGCAGGGCGTGGGTCGTAAAGTTGAGCAAGTTCATCCGCGCTGCTGCAGGGACGTGCGGGTACCAGACTGGATTGGCGAGCACCAGACAGCGCCAGGCAAGAAACGGCGCTACGACGTCGAGCAACCCTGAGTCGCGCGATTGTTCCAGGTATTCGGCCCAGAACCGGCGCCACAGCGGTTGAAAAGCGGTCGGCCAGCTTTGGGGGTTGTCCAACGCGAAGAACAAGAAGTTGACCGCCATCGCGCACACGTCGTCTGCGGCGTCGCCGGCCGAGCCGCGGCTTGCATCCAGGAGGCGCAGCTCCGAATTCTCACTGAAGAGCACGTTGAATGGATGAAAGTCGCCGTGGATACGTACCAGGCGCTGGTAGCGATGCTTGAGGCGAGATCGCCAACCGACGCACAATGATTCGATTAGATCGAGCTGTTCGCGCGACGTGCCCTCCGCGCGCGCTGGGTATCCGTCGATGATTCCGAAGATCCCCTCTCCGCTACCCACCAAATCACGAATCGAGCGCGTGTATAAGCCGGCTTCCGGGAGCTTGATCGAGTGGGTGCTGATGAGGTAGTGGACCAGCGCGTCCACGCGGCGCAAGTCCTCCGGACCCAATGCGCCGGATTCTGCGATCTGCCGCAGATCGTGGGCATACGGACGGCCCTCCGCATATTCGGTGAGCAAGTAAAACTCACCCGAGCCACGCAAAGACACGAAGTCTTCGCCGCGAAATGCGCCAACATCGAAGACTCGGGTATGGCGGGGGACGAGCCCGAAGGTGTCCGCGGCGATCAGCATTTCCTCGGCGCGGTCTGCGCGATGCTCGTGGCCAAAGGCGTTGGGAGTTGCACTGTGGAGTACCACCGACTTGAGTGCGCCTTCGTGTCGCACATCGATGCGGAGGGGCGCCCCGTAGCCCGTGTCCTTGGCAGTTACCGAGGCGTTGACCGAGTCCGACTTGAGCGCGGTGATCTTGAGAATCTCTGCGCCGTCGAGGGCCGAGGCAATGAGTCGCTCGAGCCGCGGATCACGCCAGTCGACGACTCGTTGCCCGTGGTTGCGATGGGACTTGCTCATACCGGCGTGCCTTCAAGAACCATGCCCCGGGTTCCTCGTGAACCCGTCTTGCCCTAAGGATCCTGCCGCGCGCAGAAATCGGGAACGCCGCACGCACGCCTTGCGCCGCGTTCGACGACCACGCCGGGATTTCCCGCGCATTCGCCTAGGCACAAGGGTTGCTTAGGGAGGCAAGGAGGAGCCGATAGATGTCAATGATGCGAGCTGCCGTATTCGAGAAGCAAGGTTCGATCAAGTTGCGCGAAGTCCCGAAGCCGAAGGTCGGCGTGGGCGAAGCCCTGATCCGAGTGACTCTAACTACTATCTGCGGTACGGACGTGCACATCTTGCGCGGTGAATATCCGGTGCGCGCAGGGTTGATCGTGGGCCACGAGCCGGTTGGCATCGTTGAAGAGGTGGGCGCGGGCGTGGTTGGCTACGAGCGCGGTGACCGGGTGATCGTAGGCGCGATCACCCCTTGCGGGCAGTGTCGTGCCTGTTTGTCTGGCGCGCCTTCGCAGTGCGGTCACATGGGGGATGGCTACGAGGCTATCGGAGGGTGGCGTTTCGGCAACACGATCAATGGCTGTCAGGCAGAGTTCGTGCTGGTTCCGAATGCTCAGGCAAACCTTGCCAAGATCCCCGACGCCCTGCGCGACGAAGAGGTCGTATTGTGCACGGACATCATGTCCACGGGGTTGTCCGCTTCCGAGCGCGCCGGCGTGCGTTTGGGCGACTCGGTCGCAATCTTTGCCCAGGGGCCGATCGGATTGTGCGCTACGGCGGGTGCGAAGATGAGCGGTGCTTCGCTGGTCATCGGCATCGACCGTGTGCCCGCGAGGCTCGAGATGGCCAAGCGTATGGGCGCAGACGTGGTGTTGAACTACGAGGAGCAAGATATCGTGGCCGAGCTCAAAAAGCTTACGGGCGGCGGCGTCGACGTCGCAATCGAGGCCCTCGGCACCCAAGCCACCTTCGAGAACGCGCTACGCTCTATCCGTCCCGGGGGCACCCTTTCTAGCCTCGGCGTTTATTCAGGGCATCTCTCAGTGCCGCTCGACGCGTTCGCCGCGGGTCTCGGTGATCACACGTTGGTCACGTCACTCTGCCCCGGCGGTAAGGAGCGTATGCGGCGCTTGATGAGCATCGTGTCGGCGAAACGCGCGCCGTTCGAGGCGCTGGTCACGCATTCGTTCTCGCTCGATCAAATCGAAGAAGCATACGATCTGTTCGAGCACCAACGCGACGGCGTGTTGAAGGTCGCCATTCGGCCGTAACGCCCTGCGACCCGCGGGGTTCCGCACTCGCGGCGATTCAGCCGAAGGTCCGGCGGACGCTGGCTAGTCAGCGTCCGCGCGGCACCACCACTCCGTATTCGTGAAGGCGGTACTGAATGGTGCGGACGCTGATGTCCAAGATCTCAGCGGCGCGCGCAGTCGAGCCCTCCGCGGCCTCGAGCGTGGTCAGAATCGCGTACTTCTCGATTTCGGCTAGGCTGGCGCCGGGGATACGAAGGCCAGCTGCCGTCTCGGGGACGGCCTCGAACGGCAGCGCATCTGGCTCGACCCACTCACCCTCGCTGAACACGACTGCGCGCTCCATGGCGTTCTCGAGCTCTCGCACGTTGCCTGGCCAGCGGTGGGCCAGAAGCTTGGCGCGCGCGGCCGCGCTCAACCCCTCGATCTTGCGATGATTCTCGCGGGCGAATTTACGCAAAAAATGGTCGGCGAGCGTGGCTACGTCTTGTCCGCGCAAGCGGAGGGGCGGCATTTGAAGATGCACGACGTTCAGCCGATAATAGAGGTCTTCGCGAAAGCGGTGCTCGCGGACTTCGTTCGCCAAATCCTTGTTTGTAGCGGCGACCAGCCGCACGTCGACTTTGATCGATTCATTGCCGCCGACTCGTTCGAATGTCTTCTCTTGTAGCACCCGCAGCAACTTCACCTGCGTGGCCGCGGGGATCTCACCGATTTCGTCGAGGAACAGTGTGCCGCCGTCGGCTTGCTCGAACCGGCCGATGCGGCGCTTGTCCGCGCCCGTGAATGCACCGCGCTCATGGCCGAAAAGCTCGCTCTCGAGTAGGCTCTCGGCCAATGCCGAGCAGTGAAGGGTCACGAACGGTGCGTTCACTCGAGGGCTGAGGTGATGGAGTGCGCGGGCCAGCTCACCCTTGCCGGTGCCACTTTCACCCGTGATCAACACCGTGGCGCGCGAAGGAGCGACCTGCTTGGCCATCTTGTAGACGCGCTGCATCGGAGGACTGGCGCCGATTAAGCCCTCCAGGCCTACTTGGTCCCGCGCCCGCAGTTGGCGGCCCAAATTCTCGGCTTCCGCAGCCACCTCCCGGCGTTGCAGCGTGCGCTCCACCGCGAGCAGCAGTGCGTCGAAATCGATCGGTTTGGTCAAATAGTCCTCCGCGCCGGCACGCATCGCCTGAACTGCGACCGACACCTCTCCAAACGCAGTGGTCACGATCGTGGGGATGTCGAGGCCTTGCTCGCGAAGCTTTGCCAGAAGACCCATGCCGTCCAAGTTGGGCATCTTCAGATCGGTGATGATCAGCGCGGGTGCGGTTTCTGCGATCGAGTCGAGCGCAAGCAGACCGTCGGCAGCGCTCTCGACCGAATAGCCTTCCTGTTCGAGTAGCTTCGATAGGCCGCTGCGGGCAGAGGCCTCGTCGTCGACAACCAAGATCTTTGCTTTGTTCATGACGGTTCTTCTAGAGTTTCAGCTAAGGGAAGGATTACGCGAAAGGTCGTCCTACCAGTCTTGCTGGAGACATCAATGCTGCCCCCGTGATCGGTAACGATTCGGTGAGTGATCGCAAGTCCGAGGCCTGTACCCCCCTCCTTCGTCGAGAAGAAGGCATCGAAGATCGGCGCTTCGGGAGTGGAAAGACCGGGGCCGTCGTCTTCCACGTCGATGATGACGTGTCTCGGGCCCCTGCGAGCGCGCAGCACGACGCTGCCGCCGCCCCCGTTGCCCGTCGCCTCCACTGCGTTCTGCAATAGATTGAGCAGCACCTGCGTCAGCTTGGCTTGATCGGCCTGGAATTCTAGGTCGGTGCTTGGGAGATCGCAGCTGACGTCGACTCTGACCGCTTCGGCTTGCGTCAACACCATCGAGCGCGCGTGATCGCACAGCTTGAACAGGCTGGTCGCTTTGAGCTGCAGCGGCTTGGGGCGAGCAAAGTCGAGAAACTCCGTCACCAGGTGCGCGAGGCGCGTGATCTCGTCGGCGACGACTCTTGTTGCATCGAGCATGTCCTGTTCGCCGGCCTTCTTCTTGATTGCACGCTCCAAGTACGACAGATGAAGTTGCGCTCCGTTCAGCGGGTTGCGTATTTCGTGCGCCAGGCCAGCGGCAAGGGTGCCAATCGCAGCCAGCTTCTCGGCTTGGCGCGCGCGCTCCTCCATCGCCCTGGTTTCCGTCAGATCGCGGCCAATCGCGAAAAGTACGATGTCGTCCTCCTGCTGTTTCCCGGCATACCCGAGGTTCCACAGCACGTCCCGCAGCTTTCCCGCTCGCGTTCTCAATACACCCTCGGTCACTTCGGGCTGGGAGCGCCCGGCAAGGGCATCTTCCAAGCGTCGTGAGCGGCCCCCGTCGGGATCCTCTGGCGCCATTGCCTCGAGGAACGGTCGTCCCAATACCTCATCGCGAGCGAAGCCGGTGACCCGCTCCGCTTCGCGATTGAAGAGCAGGATCGAGCCGGAGCGATCGAGCCCAATGATGATCACGCTGGCGAGCTCGACTGCGTTCACGTAGCGATGCTCGGCCCGCGCCAATGCGCTGCCGAGATCCAAGCGCTCCTGACGCTCCACGGCGCGGATTCGCTCGACGAACGAGTCTTTGTACGTTTCGAGCATCACGGCCAGCTCGATGTCCAGGATTCGGATCAACGCTTCACGCATAGGAGGTGAGTCCGCCCCGAATTCGCGATCGGCAATGCGCAGCAACGCGACTCGGATCAGAGCCATCGCCGTCAGCATGTAGCGCTGCGGTAGCCCGATCCTCACATGCACACGCCCAATTTGCGAAGTCTGCTCGTGGTACGCCTCGTCGTACGTACCACCGCAAACGCGAGCCATCCACAGCACGAGGGAGCGCTGCAAACGAAGGATCTGCTCCTCACCCGTGAACACGTCGTGTGCGTCCGTGTGCTCACGGATACGGTCGTAGAATTCCAAGGCGATGCGTGGGAACTCTGGCTCCGCGCGTTCGCGAAACCGGACCAGCAGTTGGGCGTCACGGTCGTCGAAGCGCACGTACCGTTTTAGCTCCTGAAAGCGCGTTTCTCCGGGCATTGGGGGGGAGCCGATTCTAGCTCAGGGGGCATGCTCAAGTCTTTGCTGGTGAAGTTTTGCGCCGTTCGCTCGCTTGCGAGGATTCGAGCGCGTCGCGCAGGGCCGACCTCAAGGCCGCATACTCCACTGGCTTGGTGAACAGCGCGGCGGGTGGTCCACCCGCAAATGCATCCGCGTGAAACAAGTTCGGGTAACCGGTGAGGACGAGCACCGGCATGCCCGGTCGTTGGTTGCGGGCAAACCTTCCGATTGCCATTCCGTCAGCGTGCGCCGTCGTCAGCTCGGTCACGAGCGCGTCCGGGACGGGGGAGCGAGAAAGGCGAGCCACCGCCGCGGCGCCGTCGCGTGCGATCTCGACGGCGAACCCGTCCTCGCGCAGCATATCGGCCATGCGACGAGTCGTGCGCAGGTCGTCGTCGACCAGTAGGACGACGTAGGGGCGCTGGACTTGAGCTTCGGACATTGGCCATGGTGATGCAATTCGTCGGCCAATTCTGAAAAGGCGCAGAGAGTCGCCACTCCGGAGGGGTACTCGTTGGAGTTTCCCGGGCGACCGGGCGCCATGCGCGAATTCTGCGCCCCGACGCAGTTCTTGCGCGTGATTCGCTCGGACAGGCGCGGTTCGGCGAAAAATTCACGAGGCACGTCTCTTGCGAAGGGCGGTCCGGAATGTCCACTCGCATCGAGAAATTCAATTACGACGACGGCACTGTCCGGAAATTCGTGTTCGCCACTGCGTTCTGGGGCGTCGTCGCCACTCTGGTCGGCTTGTGGCTAGCGGTCATGCTGGTCTTGCCGTCATTGAACTTCGGTCTGGCTCAGCTCAGTTTTGGCCGACTGCGACCGCTTCACACGAACGCGGCCATCTTCGCCTTCGCGGGCAACGGTATTTTCGCGGCCATCTACTACTCCAGCCAGCGTCTGCTCAAAGCGCGCATGTTCAGCGACAGGCTCAGCGCGCTGCATTTCTGGGGTTGGCAGGCGATTATCGTCTCCGCGGCGCTGACGCTGCCTTTCGGCATTACCCAGTCAAAGGAGTACGCCGAGCTCGAGTGGCCCATCGACCTCGCGATCGCGGTGGTTTGGGTGGCATTCGCCATCAATTTCTTCGGCACGATAGCCAAGCGTCGCGAGCGGCATATCTACGTCGCGATCTGGTTCTACGTGGCCACGATCATCACCGTCGCGATCCTGCACATCTTCAACAACTTGGCTTTGCCTGTCACGCTCTTCAAGAGCTACAGCGTCTACGGAGGCGTACAAGATGCCTTCATGCAGTGGTGGTACGGACACAACGCGGTCGCGTTCTTCCTGACCACACCGTTTCTCGGATTGATGTATTACTTCCTGCCGAAAGCAGCGAATCGTCCGGTCTTTTCTTATCGATTGTCGATTCTGCATTTCTGGTCGCTGGTTTTCATTTACATCTGGGCCGGGCCGCATCATCTGCACTACACCTCCCTGCCGGAGTGGGCCTCGACCCTCGGGATGTTGTTCAGCGTGATGCTGTGGATGCCGTCCTGGGGCGGCATGATCAACGGCTTGATGACGCTGCGCGGGGCCTGGAATCGAGTGTCGGAAGATCCGGTGCTCAAGTTCTTCGTGGTCGGCATCACGTTCTACGGCATGGCCACGTTCGAAGGACCATTGCTTTCGATCAAGAGCGTGAATGCGCTCTCGCACTACACCGACTGGACCATTGCGCACGTACACAGCGGCGCGCTCGGCTGGAACGGGTTCATGACCTTCGGTATGCTGTACTACCTCGCGCCGCGCCTCTTTCAGACCAAACTCTGGTCGAAGAAGCTTGCGGAACTGCATTTCTGGGTCGGCACGATCGGTATCTTGCTGTACATCGTCGCGATCTACGCGGCAGGTGTGACTCAAGGGCTGATGTGGCGTGCGTTCGATTCCACGGGGCGTTTGGCCTACCCCGACTTCGTAGAGACGGTGGTCAAGATTTTGCCCATGTATTGGGTTCGCGTTCTCGGTGGCACTTTGTTCGTCGCGGGCATGGTCATGGCCTTCGTGAACATCTTGATGACCTGGCGCAACCGTCCTGTCACGTATGCGGAGTCGAGCGATGAAGCTCCCCCGCTCAGCGCCTACGATGGCCCGGAAACCCAGTTGGTCATCCCGAGCCACAGCACCATCTCGAATACTGGGCACTCGCTGATCTACTTCGTGCAGGCCAAGTGGCACCGCGTGTGGGAGCGAAAGCCGCTGAAATTCAGCATCTGGGTGGCGGTCGCGGTGGTCGTTGCTTCACTCTTCGAGGTTGTCCCGACCTTTCTGATCAAGTCGAACATCCCGAGCATCGCGGCCGTCACGCCTTATACGCCGCTCGAGCTGGTGGGTCGGGACATCTACGTGGCCGAAGGTTGTTACAACTGTCACTCCCAGATGATTCGGCCGATTCGCTCCGAGACGGAGCGCTACGGCGAATACTCGAAGCCCGGAGAGTTCGTCTATGACCACCCGTTTCAGTGGGGTTCACGCCGCATCGGCCCTGATCTGCACCGAATAGGCGGAAAGTATCCCTATCTCTGGCACGTGCGGCACATGCAAGATCCGCGTTCCACCACCCCGCAGTCGATCATGCCCGCCTACGGGTGGCTGTTCGCGGACGACCTGGACTACGGTGGGATTCAAAAGCGCGTCGATGCGATGGCCATGCTCGGCGTTCCCTACGGGAAAGCCGTACTCAGCGCCGAGACGATGGCGCGAACTCAGGCCGCCAAGATCAGCGCTGACGTTCAAGCTCAAGGAGGCCCTGCAGACCTCGAGCGAAAGAAGATCATCGCTTTGCTCGCCTACCTGCAACGCCTGGGTACTGACATCAAGAAGTTGCCGACCAGCGCTCCTGCGTCAGCGCCGGTCGCAGGCTCTCCCGCTTCCGAAACGGTTATTCCCAGCAACGTCGCAACCGCAAAAAGCCGCCCGGAGGGGCTGTGATCATGAAGCTCAGTGATGTTATGTCCGCCATGCACGTTTCGGTTTTCGCCCAAGTGCCGCTGTTGGTGTTTTTCGGCATCTTCATCGGAGTCGTCCTGCATCTAACGCAGGGCAAGGCGGCATTCGAAGAAGCTCGAAGACTGCCACTCAAGGGTCAAAACATCGAGGGAGAGAGCGACCGATGAGTACGTCTTCCGAGCACCCAATGCCCGCCGTACTTTCTTCGCCGCCGGTCGAAGCCAGCAGCGCGGCGCCCGAAGCGCCGGTCATGGACCACGAGTACGATGGCATTCGCGAATACGACAACCCCTTGCCTCGCTGGTGGGTCTGGATGTGGGCCGGCAGCTTCTTCTTCTCGGTGGGCTACTTCTTTCATTATCACGTATCCCACAACGGAACGTCGGTGTCTGACAGCTACCTGCAAGATATGGCAGAGGCACGCGAGGCGGAAGCCAAGCAGTCCCTCGCCGAACCCGTGAGTGAGGAATCGCTAGGCAAGCTAGTGGCGAACCCAGCGCTGATGACCGACGCCAAAGCCCTGTTTGGACTGCGCTGCGCCCCCTGTCACGGCGCGAACGCCCAGGGCATCATCGGGCCGAACCTCACGGACAACAGTTGGATTCACGGCGCGGGTACACTCACCGACATCTACACGGTCGTGGAGGGCGGCGTTGCTGCCAAGGGTATGCCGGCCTGGGGTCGCCAGCTGACGCCCATCGAGCTCCGCAAACTAGTGGCTTTCGTCGGCACCGTGCGCGGGACGAACGTGCCCGGCAAGCCGCCCGAGGGCGTCCAGGTCCCCTAAGGGCAAATCGCCATGCATCCGCTCATCGCGCCCGAACGGGTGTTGCCGACGCTCAACGCAGACGGCACCCGCAACCGAATCCGCCCGCGCCTTTATCGAGGGCCGTTGCACAGTCGGCGGCGCGCGGTCGCGTGGGCGCTCGTGGTGCTGTTCGTGTCACTCCCGTGGCTGACGATTGGCGGGAAACCAGCGATCTTTCTGGACGTCGTTCATCGCGAGTTTTCGCTGTTCGGGCACACCTTCTTGGCTACCGATGGCGCCCTGTTGATGCTGCTCATGCTCACGATTTTCGCGGCGGTGTTTTGGACCACGGCGTTGGTTGGGCGCGCGTGGTGTGGCTGGGGTTGCCCGCAAACCGTGTACATGGAGTTTCTGTTCCGACCCATCGAGCGCCTTTTCGAGGGCAAACGCGAGGAGCAGCTCACCCTCGACAAACAAGGCGCCAGCCTGCGGCGAGTTCTCAAGAACTTCGTCTTTCTAGGACTGTCATTCGTACTTGCGAACGTGTTCCTGTCTTACTTCGTGGGCACGCACGCGCTGCGCAGTTGGGTCACCGAGGCGCCATCCAAGCACATGGCCGGCTTCCTGGTCGTCGCGATAACTACGGGCTTGGTCTTCTTCGATTTCGCCTACTTCCGCGAGCAGATGTGTACCGTGATCTGTCCGTACGCACGTCTGCAGTCCGTGCTGCTCGATCGCCGTTCGTTGCTCATCGGCTATGACGCCAAGCGCGGTGAACCGCGCAGCAAAGGTAAACAGAAGCCGGGCAACGGTGATTGCATCGACTGCCAGGCATGCGTGGTCGCGTGTCCAACCGGCATCGACATTCGGCAAGGTTTGCAGCTGGAGTGCATCGCTTGCGGCCAATGCGTGGATGCCTGCGATTCGATCATGGCGCGGATCCACAAGCCAGTCGGCCTGATCCGTTACGCTTCGCAAGACACGTTCGACTCCGGGCGCAAGGCAACGTTGCTTCGTCCTCGCGTCGTCGTCTACTCCGTGCTGTTGCTGGCGTTGTTGGTGATGTTGACCAGCGCATTTCTGGCCAAGCCCGGCGCCGAGGTCACGATTCTGCGCGGCATCGGCGCGCCGTTTACGGAGAATGGTTCCCAGGTCGTCAATCAAATCCGGGTCAAGGTGCGGAATCGCTCCAGCGCGGCACAGAACTATCACGTCGCTCTCACCGACCTCCGCGCCGCGCAGCTGATCGCGCCGGAAGATCCGCTGCTAGTGCCGGCCGGCGAGCAACGAACGACCAGCGTGTTCGTGCTCGCACCGCGGGAGGCTTTCTCCCACGCCCAGCGAGCGGTGCATTTTCGCGTAACGGATGGCCACGGCTATCGCGCAGATATTCCCTACCAATTGCTCGGGCCGGAGGCCCTCTAACATGACGACTCTGCCGTCGGCTCGTAAACAACCCGCACGTTTGCCTTGGGCTTTGGTACCTGTCGCGTTGCTCGTCAGTAGCGCCGTGGGCGTTGGGTCGATGGCGATCGTCGCCGTACGTGATCCCCACTTCGCCACTCTGCCTGACTACTATCAAAAGGCGATCCGTTGGGATCTATCCCAAGCGCAAGCCGCGACGAATTCGCGGCTCGGTTATACGGTCAAGGGGCCCGCTGCGCTCGGGTTCGACGCGCAGGGCCGCGTGACCCTGGAGTTGACGCTGACGGATCGGGAAGGTCGGCTGGTCAGGGGCGCGCGGCTCAGCGGCCAAGCTTTCGCCAACGCCTATTCGGGCGAGCTCTTGGCTGTCGTGTTCGAGGAAGAATCCGCTGGCCACTACTCTGCGAAACTCACGGTTCATCATGCGGGGCAATGGGTGTTCGAAGTCGTGGGCGATACAGGCGCTGACCATTTCACGCACGAGCTGCGGGCCGATCTCGTACCGGGCGGTGCGGCGTGACACTCGGTTTGTTGTTGCCCGTTGCGGCGGCGAGCCTGCTCGGGAGTCTGCATTGTGCCGCAATGTGCGGCGGCTTCGTGGCCGTCGCGGGGGAGGGGCTGGATGGACGAGCGCGTTGGGTCTCTCAGCTGACTTACAACGGCGGTCGGCTCGTCAGTTACGTCGCTCTCGGGGCCGCCGCGGGAGCTATTGGTCACGCCGTTGACCTCGCCGGCAGCGCCGCGGGAGTTGGACGCAGCGCGGCGCTCGTCTCCGGCTCGCTCATGATTCTGTGGGGTATGAACGCACTGCTCGAAACACAGGGCGTGCGCATTCTGCGCGGCCGCTGGACTCTACCGAAGCGGCTCACCGAAGCACTGGGAGCGGTCCGCCACTTGTCTGGTCCCTGGCGCGGATTGGTCCTCGGCCTCGTCACCACGTTGCTGCCGTGCGGCTGGCTGTATGCGTTTGCGGTCACCGCCGCCGGAACGGCGAGCCCGCTGCGAGGTGCTCTGCTGATGGCGGCGTTCTGGAGCGGCAACGTGCCGGCAATGCTCGGATTGGGCGTCGCCTTGAGCGCGGTCGTCGGGCGTGTACGCCGGTACGTGCCGCTGGTCAGCGCGGCGGTGATCTTTTGCGTTGGCCTGTTTACGGTAACGGCGCGCGCCAATCTACCCGCGTTCGCCGCTCACGTGGTTCGGCATTGCGGGTTGTCGCGTGCTGCGACCGTACCGTTGCCAAGCGACTGCCCCTGTCATCGAAAGCCAAGTGGCCCATGAGTGCCGCTGCCGAAATCGGTGCCTCTCCCCATGGTCGAATGCGTCCGCCGCCGGAGCCGCACTGTTCGCATTGTGGTTTGCCGGTCCCTTTGCCGCAGATCTCAGCCCTGAGTGATGAACAGTTCTGCTGCGACGGTTGTCGAGCGGTTTTTGCGATCCTGCACGAGGCAGGTCTCGAACACTACTACGCGCAGCGAGATTCTAACGACGCGGGCCCAGTGCCTCCCCAAAGAGGGCAACACAGATTCCACGAACTCGATGACCCGGCCTTCCGCGAAAGTCACTGCCGGCCTGGAGAAAATGGCATTCTGCGCTGCGAGTTCTTCGTCGAAGGAGTGCATTGCTCGGCTTGCATCTGGTTGCTCGAGCGTCTATCGCGCGTGGCGCCTGCGGTGCTCGAGTCCCGCTACGATTTGACACGGTCCGTTCTGCAAATCGCCTGGGAGCCGAGCGCGGCGCCGCTCAGCGAGATCGCCAGAGCTCTCGATTCACTAGGCTACACACCGCACCCAACTCACGCGACGAACCTAGCCGCGGAGCAACGCAACGGAGACCGCGCGCTGTTGCTGCGATTGGGCATCGCCGGGGCGATCGCTGGCAATGTGATGTTGATGGCGCTCGCCCTTTATTCTGGAAGGTACGCCGGGATGGCTGCGGAGTATGCCGCGCTCTTCCGCTGGGGCAGCCTTCTGATCGCTACTCCTGCGGTCTTCTGGACGGGAAACGTGTTTTTTCGCGGCGGGCTGGCCGCGTTGCGCACGCGAACGCCGCACATGGACCTCCCGGTGAGCCTCGGGTTGCTTGCCGGCTACTTCGGTAGTGCAGCAAACACCGTGCGAGGACAGGGTGAGATCTACTTCGATTCACTGTGCACGCTGATCTTCTTGCTGCTAGTTGGGCGTTATCTGCAACGAACCCATCAACGGCGCTCCGCGAAGGCCAGCGACCTGCTCAACGCCCTTTCGCCAACCATCGCTTGCCTCGTCGACGGCGAGGCGTTGCGAGAAGTCCCCGCGAGCTCGGTAGCCAAGGGCAGTCAGGTCGAGATTCGGGTGGGCGAGCGCGTCGCTGTGGATGGGGTGATCACCGGCGGCTGTTCCGCGCTCGACACGTCTCTGCTCACGGGTGAGTCATTCCCCGTCGAAGTGAGCGTCGGTGACCGGGTCCACGCTGGAACCGCCAACCTTGCAGCGCCGTTGCGGATTCGCGTCGAAAGCGTCGGCGCCGAAACCAGGTTGGGGCGGCTGATGCAAAGCGTGGAGGCCACCCAACGCGAGCGTGCGCCCATCGTTCGGCTCGCCGATCGTGTCGCGGGCTATTTCGTCTTGGTCGTCCTCGGAATTGCCGCGACCACACTGTTGATCTGGCTCAGGCTCGATGCGAGTCACGCGATCGATCACACGGTGGCCTTGTTGGTGGTGACCTGTCCTTGCGCCCTCGGCATGGCGACACCGCTCGCGGTCAGCGCCGCGTTGCGGGCTGCGGCGCGGCAAGGCATCTTATTCAAGGGCGGGGAATTCATCGAAGAGCTGGCTCGCCCGGGCACTATCGTCTTCGACAAGACGGGCACGCTGACCGAAGGTCGCCTTGCCCTCGTCGCGTGGCACGGGGATGAGGGCGCCAAGACCTTGGTCCGTGCCGCGGAAGCGACGTCGGGACATCCGATCGCTCGCGCTTTCCAGCGCAGCATCGAAGACAGCCTCTTGATCTGCACGGAGCGTCAGGAGCATCCGGGCGGCATCCGCGCGCGCGTTGCTGGTCGAGATGTTTTGGTCGGCTCGCGTGCATTCGTCGCCACCGCGCTCGGCAGTACCCCGGTTTGGGCCGTAAACCGGGCTCGCGCCGAGGCAGAAGCCGGACGCACGCCGGTGCTGATCGCCCTGGACGGGCAAGTGTGCGCCATTGCCGCCTTTGCCGATACGATTCGCGCCGATGCCACGGCGAGCCTAGCCAAGCTCGTCGAGCTGGGTTTTCAGCTCGAAATTCTGTCGGGTGACGATCAGCGTGTGGTCGATTCAGTGGTTCGTCAGCTGGGCGTTTCCGTGCCGAACGCCATGGGTGGCGCCAGCCCCGAGGACAAGCGTGCAGTGATCGCGGGCCTTCGTGCCAACGGGCAACGCGTATTCATGGTCGGTGACGGCGTAAACGATGCAGCGGCGATGGCGGCGGCAAATGTTGGGATCGCCGTACACGGTGGAGCTGAAGCCTGCCTTTCGGCTGCTGACGTGTTCACGACCCGTCCAGGCCTCGAGACCGTGGCGCTCGCCGCATCGGGCTCCAAACGAACGATGCGCGTGATCCGAATCGGCATTGGTCTGTCGCTCGCCTACAACGTGCTGGGTGTCGCGCTCGCCGTAACCGGGCGACTCGATCCGCTGTGGGCGGCAGTCTTGATGCCCCTGAGTTCGATTACCGTCGTGACCGCGGCGCTTCGCGCGCGCACTTTTGGCTAGGGCCCGCATGAGCATCATCTTTCTCATTCTACCCGTCACCCTGCTGCTTTCCGCGGGTGCCGTTGCGGCGTTCGCCTGGGCTACCCGCTCGGGACAGTTCGACGACCTGGAGACCCCAGCGATTCGGCTCCTTCACGACGAGCAAGTGCCCGCATTGGGCGCTCCAAGTCGCAAGCCGGACGAAGAAGCGCAGGAGCGTTGAGTTCGCCTGGGAGCGGTCAGCCCATCACTTGACGCAAGGCGATTCGTTTGACCCCCTCCACGAGGGCCAGATAGGTCAGCGTCGCTGGTGCAAGAAACGCAAAGTACGCCAGAGGCAACGGCACAAAGCCAAAAACGTGGGCGAATGGTAGCCAAGGTAGCACTAGCCCCAAGGCCACAACCCCGAGCGTGGTGGCTACTAGCGCGGCGCTCGGCTTGCTCTTGAATGGGTTCTTCGCGGTCCGGATCACGAAGATCACGAGCGCCTGAGTCGCCAGAGACTCGACGAACCAGCCGGTGTGGAACGACTGAGCGTTCGCGTGGAACACCTTGAGCAGCACGAAGAACGTCAAGGCGTCATACAGCGAGCTGAGCGGGCCTACCCACCACATGAAACGACGAATCAAAGCAATGTCCCAACGCCGAGGCTTTCGCGTGAATTCGACGTCCACGTGGTCCGACGGAATGCTGATCTGAGCCAAATCATAGAGGAAATTGTTGAGCAAGATTTGGCTCGGCAACATCGGCAGAAACGGCAGGAAAATTGCGGCGCCCGCCATGCTGAACATGTTGCCGAAGTTCGAGCTGGTGCCCATTAGCAAATACTTCATCACGTTGCCGAAGGCCGCCCTACCTTCCAAAACACCAGCAAGGAGCACGCCGAGGTCCGGCTCCAGCAGGATGATGTCGGCCGCGTCACGGGCCACGTCGACGGCGCCCGATACCGAGATCCCAACATCTGCGGTGTGCAGGCAGGGGGCATCATTGATGCCATCACCGAGGTAGCCGACGACGTGGCCCCGGGTCTTGATCGCGCGCAGGATTCGATTCTTTTGTGCAGGCGAAACGCGCGCAAAAATTCGGGTGAGCTCGACGCGATGAAACAGGGCCGCATCGCTCATCTTTTCGATCTCATCGCCGAGCAAGATGTTGTCCGTAGGGAGGCCCACGCGTTCGCAGATCTGCGCCGTCACGAGTTCGTTGTCGCCCGTAGCTACCTGCACTCGCACTCCTTCCAACCCGAGCTTGGCGAGCACATCGGCCGCATCTGGACGCGGCGGATCGACGAATGCCAGAAAACCGGCCAGCACCAAGTCGTGCTCGTCATTCTTGCTGAAAGCGTGCGCGCTCTCGACTTCCGCGAAGGCAACCGCCAAGACTCGATAGCCCTTCGCACACAAGCTCTCGAAGAGACTGACGCACTGAGCGAGCATCGTGTCGTCGAGCGTCTGCCGACTGCCATTGAGTTCGAGTTGCGAACAAACAGAGAGAACCTGTTCCGGAGCGCCCTTGCTAATCAGCAGCGCTTTGCCATCCCGCTCGGCGACTACGCTCATGCGCCGCCGTTCGAAGTCGAACGGCATCTCGTCCAATTTCTTGAAACCAGTGATATCTGGGTGCGCATGCCTGAGCACGGCAGAATCGAGTGCGTTCAGCTTCGCCTTGCGAAGCAATGCTTCGTCCATCGGGTTTTCGATGCCGCTCTCGAAGTAGCTGTTCACATATGCGAGCAGGAGCGGCCGTTCCGATGCCTGCCCTGCTGGATCGAGCGAGCGCTCTAGCGACATCTCTCCGGTGGTGAGCGTGCCGGTCTTGTCGCAAAGGAGCACATCGATACTGCCGAAATTTTGAATGGCCGCGAGATTTTTCACGATCACATGCGATTTCGCCATGCGGGAGGCGCCGCGTGTCAGCGTGACCGTGGTGATCATGGGCAAGAACTCGGGTGTCAGTCCGACCGCGAGGGCAACCGAGAACAGTAGTGACTCGAGCGGATCGTGGTGGAGCAAGGCGCTCACCAGGAACACGAATAGCACCAGAAACAGCACGGTCTTCAGGATGAACGTGCCGAAACGGGCCAGGCCCAACTCGAATTCGGAGCGCGGGGCTCGTTGCGACAACACCTTTGCGATTTCACTGAATGCCGTTAGGGCGCCAGTCTTCTGCACCAAAGCCAGACCCGTCCCGCTCACCACCGAGGTTCCCATCAACACGAGATCCTTCGGCTGCTTCTCTGCGGGCAGCGACTCTCCCGTCAGCGCAGCCTCGCTCAGATGTAAGTCCTTGCCCTCGAGCAACACTGCGTCGGCCGGAACGACACAGCCGGCGTCCAGACGAATCACGTCGCCAGAGACGATGAAGCGTCGAGAGAGCTCGACCAAACGTCCGTCTCGTAGCACGTTGGAGGTGTCCGCGACTTGCGCCTTCAACGCGCTCGCCGCGCGCTCGGAGCGTCGAGTCTGGTAGAATTCGACGCTCACGCTCACGCCCACGATGCACAACACGAGCGCGGCATTGATCACGTCGCCCATCACAACGGAGGCCACGCTCGCAAGCAAAAGGATCGCGACCAAGGGATTGGCGAAGCGATGCAGAAACGTGCGCAAGACGCTGTCTGCGCGCTGCGGCAACGGTTCATTGAGACCGAACTGTGCCAGGCGACGTTCAGCCTCCTCACTACTCAGGCCTGGCCGGTTGGGACTGCCCGGCTCAAGCACTGCGTTCGTTTCGAGGCTGGATGACATTGCCTGCGAAGTGCACCGCTCATGCCAAGCGCCATGCAGCGATGAGCAGTTTCTTCTCGGTTTATGCTACGAAATACCTCTGCGTCGTCGAGCACGACGCAGATCTTGCGCGGTACGCGCAAAGGGCGCACGCGCATCGAGCGCGAGGCGACGCCTTTCTAGCCTGGAGAGGACCTCGAAAGGCCCGATGCAAGCTCTTGCGCATGCGCGGTCCGGGTCTTGCTTTCAACCGCAGCGTGCGCCGGCAGTGGCTCACTATTGTTATTTCTGGAGGTCACTCATGCGCATTCTCGTCGGATCTGATCTAGGACCCGCGTCGGATGAGGCTTTGAGTCGGGCAATCTCGCTCGCTCTTGCGAAACAGGCCGACCTGGCGGTGTGCCACGTTTTACCCGACCCGCAGCTCCTTTCGTTCTTCCCCGCAGAACACGAGCGCGACCTCGAGGCGCTTGCCAACCTCGAAAAGCGTATGACAGCGGCGCTGCGCGAACAGGTCGAACGACTGAGTGACGGGGTGGTGCCCCCATTGACGCTCTTCGTCGAGCGAGGGTCGGCGTACTCGGAGCTCGTGGACCGAGCTGAAAAATGGGGAGCCGATCTGATTGTGGTCGGTAACCACGGGCGCGCCGATTTGAAGCACCTATTTTTTGACAGTGTTGCCCAAAAGGTGGCTCGCTACGCGCCTTGCTCGGCCCTCGTCGTGCGACGGGGTGTCGAGGGAGTTGTCTTGGTAGCCACTGATTTATCTGATCCTGCCCAGCTCGCGCTCACCGCTGGTGCGCGCGAGGCAAGTCGCCGCCAGCGCCGGCTCGTCGTGGTGCATGTGAGCGATACGTTGGCGCGCCGCACCGCGCCGGCCATGGCGCTACTCGGAGCCAACCCGACCGTCGAGCCACCCGAAGTCGCAAATCAGCGAGACGAATTGGCCCGACAGATCATCGAAACCTCGCTGAAGAGCCTGAACGCGGAAGCAGACATTCGACTCGTCAGTGGCGATCCCTCCGAGGAGATCCTGCGGTTGATCGTGTCTCTGCCTGCGGAGTTGCTGGTGCTCGGGACGCGAGGCCGAAGCAACGTCAGGCGAATCATGCTGGGCGGCGTCGCCACACATATGGTCGAACGCGCGCCTTGCTCGGTGTTGGCCGTCAGGTCTCAGCTGCCTTAAAGCCACTGGTGAAGTGAGCGCTTCTTCTAGTCGTTGGCTATCCGTTCTTGCGGGTTCATTCAGGCGCACCGCACGCGAGCCACTCACCGAGCTTGCGCCGCTCTGCTTCAGCGACGGACCCGCCCTCCGGCATGTAGGTGTTCACAGCGTTCGGGCCAGCAGCAGCAGAGCGGTCGATATCGCCCGACGCGGCTCGGATCTGGGCGATGGAATCGAATTTGGGGGACTCTGGCCCGCTCGCGGAGTGACAAGCCAGGCAGTGGTCTTGCATGAAGGCCTGCCCAAAGTTTGCGTAGGTGAGCGTCGATGTAGTGGGACAGGTGCTGCCGGTGGCATCTCCCGGACCACTTCCGCAGCCTACGAGAACAGCTGCGAATGAAAGTGCGCATGCAAGACGCGGAATTCGGTTGGATTTCATCAGCTGAATACATGGGTGCCGTGGGGGTGGCTCAGCAAGGCACAAATCGATTTTTTCGCTTTTGGTCAGCTCGCCCTAGCAACTAACCGGGGCCAAATGGCGCTTTCCGTGTCGGCATGAGCGCGCCCGCCGGAGCTGATTGCACGACCGTAGTCCGGTACGGCGGTTCGGGCAGACAAACGCCATTGGCAGATCTAAGCTATCTTCACTTGCTGGCCTTAACGCTGACCATCATCGTCATCGCGCAGAATCCGAATGCAGATAGCTGTGAGCCGGGCTTGTGTGGCGGCCCAGCAATGATGTCCGCATTTCGTCAAGCCGCTCGGCGTGTCCTCGGCCGTGATGCGCGACTTTACGCGATGGTCGTGACCAGTGATCCCTCCGACGAAGCGGCGGTGACGAACGCGCCCAGCGCCGATGGCGTTGTCGAGCTGAGCTTTTCTTCAGCGGGCAAGAGCGCAAGGGTACATTGCTATTTGGCTCGCGAGAAACGCTGGATCGATAGAGAAATCAGCTTTGGCGACAGTCCCGGCAGCCCTCAAAGCGAGATCAATGAACGAGGACGCTTGTTGGGCTTCGCTGTCGCAACCATGTACGCGAACGACCCCAACGACAGCCCAGAGGAGCAAGAACCGCCATCGCCGCCGCCGGTCAAAGCCCCCACGCCAGAAGCGGCTCCGAGGGTTGGTGCGCGGCTCGACACCCAGCCGCGGTCCCCAGCCCTGCCTGAGCGTCGCGCGAGACATGTCGCCGAATTCGCTGCCGTGATGAGCACTGGCCTGGAGGGGACGGCTTCGGGCTTGGGCGCGAGCGCAGGATTTCGACTCGCGCTGACGGGGCCGGTTTGGGCGCGACTCTTCATCGCCGCGCGCAGTGGCAATGTTCCCGAGGCGCAGGCGAGTACGCGAACCGCACTGATGGGAGGAGGCGTCTCCTTCGCATTTCTTCCGGACTCGGCATCTTTGGAGCTCGGTACGCGGCTGGACTTCTTTGCCAACTACTTCGATGTGTCCCACCTGTCAGAAGACGATATCGCGCCCGATCGCCGAAGCCGTTGGCAGGCCGGCGCAGACATCGTGGCGGAGGGGGGCTGGCGCGTCACGCGAGATGCCGGAGCGTTCCTGGGGGCGGGCGTCGAAGCGACCCTTGGAAAAACCGAGATCTACACGCATCACCAGCGTGTTGCCGTTGTGCCCCCATTTCGGGCCACAGCAGAGCTGGGATTTCGAACCCGCTTCTAAGGCGCAAGCTCGATTTTTTCAGGCGAGCCGCAGCCAGCGAAGCAACGAACTCAGAGCTGATGATTGCCGTTCGCTAGCCCCGAGACCACTTCTTCGTTGGTCACTCGCCAGCCCGCGAACGCGAGCACCTCAGTTGTTTAGCGCGCCTGCCGCGACCCACGCTTTGATGATTGCAAGATCGGCCGCGGGCATTTTCGTTTTGCCCTGTGGCATCGCTCCGCTCGACAATTCAGATACGAATTGCGACGTCTTCGGCTTCACGCTCGCGTAACCATTTGCCTGAGTCGAAAAGTCATAGCCCTTTTGCTTGCCAGGATTGTGGCAAGCGGCGCCGTTGCAATTCGAAGCATACTGCGTGTTGACGATAAACTTGGTGTAAATTTCTGTCCAAGTGGGCGCCATCCCGCCCGCGCCACCCGATGCCTGACCGGCATGGCCCGCCGAGCCGCCAGAGCCTGACTTGGCGCCACCGGAGCCGCTAGAGCCTGACTTGGTGCCGCCCGAGCCGCTCGAGCCGCCGCTTGTGCCTCCGGCGGCAAGTGCTCCACCGGTGCCACCGAGTTGGTTGCCTGCTCCAGCGAATTGCAGATTTCCGCCGATGCCCGCCGAATTGCCCGAGCCGCCGAAGCCCACGAACTGACCACCGGCAGCGACTGAACCGCTTCCGGCCACGGGCGGCTTGCCTGCTGCTGCCGCACTCGAAGCACTACCTCCAGACGAGCTTCCTGCGCCCGCTTCCTCCGTCGCGTCGGAAGCGCCGCCACAGGCTGCGGTAACGCCGAGGCAAACGACGAGGACTGAATACCAAGTTTGCGCGTGAAGTAACTGGTTCAGTTGACGCGACATAAAGCGGCGGCTCCTAGATCAGGGTGCGAAGTTTGAGGTGTCAGCGAGCTTTGAGTGCCGCAGGCCGCTCGAGACCAGGCAGGGCCATCAAAAAGTTCGCTTCGAGAGCTTCAGTGTGGGAACAATATTGAAGGTCGCGGCTGGCACTCTCTCACTCGAGCCAACCCGTCGGTGCCATCAGAACTCGGAGTCTCGAAGGCCATTTGAGGCGGATTGCCTGATCCAGCCTGCCTCGCTGCACTCTAAGACAAGCCGTTATGTCTCCAGCCACTCGCGTGCCTCTCATGCTGGTTCCCGACGCCCCAGCCGGCAGTGGGAGCGAGGAGCCCGGCCCGCCGGGCTTGGACGACAGCACGTTGCTCGCCGGCCTCAAAGCGCAAGACGTCTCGGTCAGCAAAGCCTTTTACGATCGCGTTCGCCCGATCGTCGATCGAACGCTGGCGAGACTTTTGGGCTCACGCGACATTGACTACGAGGACGTCGCACAACGCGCGCTATTCGAACTCGTAAGTACGATCGATCGCTTTCGCGGCGAGTGCCCGCTCGATGCGTGGGTCTCCATCGTGTCCGCGCGCGTCGCCTACCGCACCATTCGACGCCGCCGCACCGAACGGCGGCTGTTCGTGGACGAGCAGCCGCCGGAGCTTTCCCTCGCGACGCGCAGCCACGCGAGTGCCGTCGCTGCTCGCCAGGCCATCGGGCGCGTGCGCGCCGAACTCGAGCGCATGAACGCGGACCGTGCGTGGACGTTCCTGTTGCATGACGTCTACGGCTATGACCTCAAGGAAGTCGGACAGATCACGGGGGGCTCTCTGTCCGCCGCGCAGACCCGCCTGGTGCGCGGCCGGCGAGAAATCCACGAGCGTATCAAACAGGACGTGGCTCTGGCACGCTTCCTGAAGCAATTCCCGGAGGACGAATGAACACTCCGCGCTATGCAGCGGCTGCTGCGAAGTTACTCCGACGATATTTGCCCGGAGCGATCGTCGCTTCGGGGCAGGAGGTGCGCGGCATCGCCACGATTGAACGCGCGATGCGTGCTCGAACCCGCCGACGCCGGCTCCTGGCAATCGGCGCCTCGCTGGCTGCCGCAGCGGCGGTCTTGCTTGTTGGCACGCAGCTCGACAATTGGCGAAAATCTTCGCCACGTTCAGGAGTGATTGCCATCTACGTGACTCCGTCGGGGCAAGGAGCGGCCCTCGCCCGCGACGAGCACGAAGCGCCGCTGCAGGCGCACTCTTCCATCGAATCGGGGCAACGTGTCGAAACGCCTGCCGACGGCGGCGCTTCGCTCGAGCTTTCGACTGGTACTTCGATGACCTTGGCGGGGCGGACCTCGTTCCGTGTCGACAGTCAAGGTGGTACGCAACGCTTCACGTTGCAGCGAGGGGAAATCCTCGCAAGCGTCGCCAAGCTCAGGGCCGCCCAGCGGTTCATCATCGATACGCCTGACGCAGAGGTCGAGGTGCGGGGTACACGCTTCCGTCTTCGCGTTATCGAGCATGGCGAGTCGTGTGGCGCCGGAACTCGAACTCGCCTCGATGTTAGCGAAGGCGTGGTCGAGGTGCGTGCTCCGAACCGGGAAGCAATTGGTGTCAAGGCCGGGGAAGTGTGGCCAGCGGATTGCTCAGCGACGGTGAGCGTGCCGCGGGATCCCGCACCACCCCAATCCGCAGCGCGCACCGCAGCTCCAGCTTCGAAGCACGACGTGCGCTCAGCAGCGCGTGCTGCCGTCAGCGACGGTGAGGTCGAGCGCAGCTCGGGACTCACCTTACAGAATGACCTGTTTGCGGAGGGGGTTGCTCGCGCTCGGCGGGGCGATACGAGTGGCGCTCTGCGCACCTTTCAAGAGCTGACAAACCGCTTTCCGAGCAGTGCGTTGGCTGAAAATGCGATAGTCGAGCGCATGCGGCTCTTGGCTCAGACTCCCGGCGGCTCGCTCGAAGCGCGCCGTTACTTGGCGCGCTACCCGCACGGCTTCGCTGTTCGCGAGGCGAAGAAGCTTTTGGCGGAACCTTGACCTGGTCGGCTCTTCGGCTGCGCGCTCGACGTCCGCTGGGCATTGCGCTGGCTGTCGTTGCGCTGGCTCATCTCGCTCCGGCATGCGATCAGCGGTTCGAGTTCGACACCGAGCCGGGGGGCGCGGGGGCCGGAGGCTCGTCAATGACGAGCGCCGGATCCTCGAATGGAGGTTCGAAAAGCGGCGGACTTGGCGGAGCGAGCGCTGCGGGCAGCGAGCCTGGTACCGCGGGCGATAGCTCGACCGCTTGCGGAACCCTCAGCGAGTGCACCCACGGGACACACTGCTCCGGCGGAGTTTGCGTCCAGTGCGCCGCTGACGCGGATTGTGCCCGTTACGGTTTGCTGCGCTGCGAGCCTACTCGACACCGCTGCGTCGCGTGCCTCGACACGTCAGATTGCGAACTTGGTTTTGCCTGCGACTCCTTGGCCGACCGCTGCTTGCAGATTTGCGTGGATGATGACTCCTGCGCCGTCGGCGCACACGGCTGCGATGAGCGACGGCAGGTTTGCTACGAGTGCGACGAAGACCGCGAATGCGCAAAATCCACCATCGGCCATCTATGCGCGAGTGATGGCAGCGGGTGCGTGCAATGTCGCAAAGAAACGGATTGCCCCGACCAGCACTGTGACCAACTGAGCGGCCGCTGCGTGGAATGTCGGGCCGGAGCTGATTGCGCATCCCAGATTTGCAACCCCGCGACCTTCAGCTGCGTGCTCGACTGATTCCGTCGGCGTGCCTAAAGTGATCCGTTCCTGAACCCCAAACGCAACGATGTTCGTAGCTGGGCCTAAAAGCGCACTCATCAGTCTCTTGTCGATGCGCAAGTTGCAGGACGCGCTGCTCGTGCTGAGCATCGTCGCAAGCGTCGCCCTAGTTGGTTGCGAGCGACGTAAGCAAACTCACGGGAGAACGGCGACGGCCTCTGCAGCCTCCCAGCTTAGCGCAGCTCCGTCCGCAATGCCGAGCGCCGCACCCACCGCGATCGAGCCGCCCTCTACGGCAGCCCTGCCAGCAGAGCTGCGTTCGTTGCTCGCACGCTGGTTCGACGCGACGAACGCGTCGGATGTGGCGCAGCTGTCCGACTTGTACATGAGCGAGCTGATTTTTTACGGTCGTCCCTCGTCACGTTCGAACGCTATCGCGCGCAAACGGAACGCACATTCCGGCACCTCGGCGCTCCATGAAGAGCTAGCATCCGACCCGATACCGATCCCACAACTACCGGGGCGAACACGCATCGAGTTCGTAAAACGCGCCACGAGCGCACACAAGAGCGACAACTACGAGGCCTACCTCGTCGTCGGCAGCCACGAAGGTAAGCTGCGCATTTTCGAGGAGAGCGACCGTACGTCGGATACGCGTGTCACGAGTGGCCCGTGCGAGTACGTCATGCGGCGCACCCTGCAAGAGTTCCTCGGAAAGAACATGCCGGGTATCGATGGCTATATGACTCTCGATAGCCCCGAGGCCGAAACACGGGCACTGAAGTACCACTTCATGATCGGGATGTACTCGGACGACAAGCTCATCTTACACAATGGCGGCAGCGTTCGCGTCGACCCCGCCACCGGCGGCGTTGAGTACGATTGCTCGAGTAACCTCTATCAGTTCCCGCCTTGCCTGAAGCTCGCGCGGGGAGTCTTCCACCCAGTCCCCTTCGAGCCGTCGCTACCGCCCAGTGCCGACCGAGCCTGTGCCGCCCTCGTGCAGCGCTTTCAAAAGTGAAAAGCGACGCATTCGGCGGCAACGAAGTGACGTTGCTCGGGCCGCGCAGGCTCACTTTGCCGGGGCGTTGGGGTCGGTCTGGCCCGCACGGTGCACCGGGCAGACGTCGTCCGAACAGCGGCCGGTGAACTTTAGCCGGTTCTTCGCGAATAGACGGTAGGAGAGATCGAGCATCGACGAGATCACTGGCAGGCGCGTCGCGGCGACGAGCGAGTTGAAACCGACGGCGGCATACAGGCGACGAAATACCTCCACGCCTTCGACCAGCTCACCGTCGGGCAAGCGTCCGTGGATGCGATCCATGAGCGTTGCCCAGGGCACCCCGACGGTGGCGGCCTCGAACGCGGGGCTCGCGATGTCCGTAAAGCGAATGCGCTGCCGCCGATCCTTGCGGCGCAGCATGTTGATTTCGCGTGTGCACAGCGGGCACTCCCCGTCGAAAAAGACTTCGATCTCGAACGCAGACGGGGAGGCGTCGCGTTTCGAGTCTTCCACCCGACCAGTATGGTTCACACCACCGTGAGCACAAGTTAGACAGCGCCCACGAGCTCCGGTGCAGGCTAGCGTGCCCAGATCGCCTGCCGCTGGCTTCGAGCCGGAACACGAAACTGTCGCAAATGGCGCCTGAACTGCGCGGCATTTTTGCCGCTGCGATCGAAATTTAGGAAACGTTCGCCGGGATCAACGAGAGCGCCTCGGGATCGCTGGGACTGTCGTATTGTCGCGAGCGATCATGGCCAGCAACGAAAACCAGTCGTCCGAACGTTCGGGGCTCGAGCGCGCGCTCTCGGTCGTAACCGAGGTTCGGCCGGGCGAGGGCATCACCGCCGTGCTGCTCACGGTGACCGTGTTCTTCCTCCTGGTGGCGTACTACGTCATCAAACCCGTGCGCGAAGGGCTGATTCTCGCGATGGAGGGCGGCGCCGAGAAGAAGAGCTACGCCTCTGCTGCGATCGCGATCACGCTGCTCTTGGCGGTGCCGGCGTACAGCAAAGTCGCCAACAAGATCTCGAAGCACAAGCTCGTGGTCGGGGTGTCTCTTTTCTTTGCGTCGCATCTGCTCGTGTTCTGGTTGCTCTCGCACACACCCGTGCGCGGTCAACTCGGTCTCGTGTTCTTCACGTGGGTCGGCGTCTTCAACATGATGGTGGTCGCGCAGTTTTGGAGCTTCGCGAACGACGTATACACGCAAGAGCAAGGCAAGCGCCTGTTCGCGATTGTCGGCATTGGCGCATCTCTCGGCAGCGCGGCGGGCGCGTACATCACGAGGTTCCTGAAAAATGCGATCGGCCTCGGCGTGTTCGAGCTCCTGCTCGTCGCGGGCGGCTTCCTCGTTCTTTGCGCATTCCTCACTCACACCGTGTATCTACGCGAGAAGACCCAAGGTGCGGTCGCTGGCAAGCAGGAGAGCGAGGCCCGGAAGGCGGAGGATGAGAAGAAGAAGAAGGAGGCGCTCGCGGAGACCGGCGAAGGTGGGTTTACGCTCGTTCGGAAGAACAAGTATCTCCTGCTGCTCGCCGCGTTCTCGCTCGTGTTCACCATCGTCGACACCAACGGCGAGTTCATGCTCTCGACCCTCGTCTCCGAGCGCGCGAAGGCGGCAGCGGCCGCGCAGCACATTGCGGGCGGCGAGCTGGAGAAATTCACGGAAGGTTTCATCGCCAGCTACTATGGCGGCTTCTATCTCTGGGTGAATCTCATTGGGCTCGTGATCCAGACGTTCCTCGTCTCGCGCATCGTCAAGTTGGGTGGTCTGAAGCTCGCGTTCTTCGTGTATCCGTTCGTTGCGCTCGGATCTTCGCTCAACAACGTATTTACGCCTGGTCTCTTCGGCGTCGACCGCCTGTCTGCGTTTCGGGTCACCAAGACCACGGAAAACGCGGTCGACTACTCACTCAACAACACCGTCCGCAACATGCTCTGGCTGCCGACGACGACGGAGATCAAGTACAAGGCAAAGCAAGCGGTGGACACCTTCTTCGTTCGCATGGGCGACGTCGCGTCGGCCGGCCTCGTGTTCGTCTTCAGCGCGAAACTGGCGCTGCCGGTTCAAACCTTTTCGATGATCAATATCGTGCTCGTCGTGCTCTGGTTGCTCATCGCTGTGGGCATCGTTCGGGAAAACGCGCGACTCAGCGAAGAGAAGAAGGAGCACGAGGGCGAACCGACGTCTGCCGCCGAGAGCGAGGCAAAGGCCGGCGACGGCAAGCAAGCTTCCGGGACCTAGGGTTTCCAGCAGCAGCTCGAGCGTGCGGCAAGCGGCGCGAAGGCTGGCTTCACCGGAGAACACGTACAAAGCCGACGGGGCGGGGGCTCGCGGTAGAATCATGCCGGCGCCGTAGCAACACCGCGCGAATATTTGCTGGCCGAAAGGCCGCGATGACGCGATGCTTCGGGCTCATGAGCTCGAAGGACCCGAAAGTCGAAGCGTTCGTGGGCCGCGCCAAAGCGTGGCAGGGCGAAATCCAGAAGTTGCGGACAATCCTGCTCGCCGCGGGACTCGATGAGGAGATCAAGTGGGGAAAGCCTTGCTTCTCGTTCGAGGGCAAGAACGTTGCCATCATCCAACCCTTCAAAGAGCATTGCTCGCTCATGTTCTTCAAGGGCGTGCTGCTCGAAGACACTCACCAACTACTCCGCAGCCAAGGTGACAATAGCCAGTCGGCGCTACGCCTCGAGTTCACCAGCGAAGATCAGGTGAAACCGGCCGTGGTGAAGTCTTACGTCAAGCAGGCGATCGCAGTCGAGAAGGCGGGTCTCAAAGTCGCCTTCAAGGCCAAGGATGAACTCGAGCTGCCCGTGGAACTGACGCTGATTTTGAAGAAGAACCGCGCGCTGGCTAAGGCGTTCGAGTCGTTGACGCCCGGTCGTCGGCGCGCGTACGTGCTTCATTTCAATGGCGCCAAGCAATCGACAACGCGTACCGCCCGGATCGAGAAGTGCATCCCCAGCATCCTCGCTGGTTTGGGCATGAACGATCGCTGAGGTCTTTTCCGGCGTAACTCGACAGCGAGTCGAGCCTTCAAAATCGCCACATTTGCGCGACTTGCGAGGAGAGGCACGCTTTGGGCATGAAGCTCTACTTCTCGCCCGGGGCCTGTAGTCTCGCGAGCAACATCGTCCTGCACGAAGCAAAGCTGCCCACTACCTTCGTCAAGGTAGACATCAAATCGAAGCGCACCGAGAGCGGTGACGACTATCGGAAGATAAACCCCAAGGGTTACGTTCCGGCGCTGGAGATGGAAGACGGCGATCTGCTCACGGAAAACGTCGCCATCTTGCAGTACCTTTCGAGCTTCAAGCCCGAGCTACTGCCGCAGACCGGCAAAGAGAAGTGGCACGCCATCGAATCGCTGGCATTCGTCTCCACGGAACTGCACAAGGCGTTCAAGCCGTTGTTCGATCCGTCGAGTACGGACCAGGTCAAGCAGAAGGCCAAGGACTTGGTTGCCCAGCGACTGCAGTTGCTGGTGCCCAAGCTCGGGCAGCGAGAGTTCATCGTCGGTGAGCAGTTCACGGTCGTGGACGCTTACTTGTTCGTGATGCTGACCTGGGCACGGAAACAAGGGGTAGTCGTACCCGTCGAATTGGAGCGCTACGCCAGCGCTCTCGGTAGACGCAGCTCGGTGAAAGAGGCCCTCGAGCTGGAGGCAAAAGCGCAAACAAGCTGAATTGCGGGTGCAGCCGTCGAGCGAGGTGACGCTTCGACGGCTCCTCAGTGAAAGCGTACGGATGGATCGTCAGGCAGGTGCAACACGCGAAACCGGCCAAAAAAGCGGCGCGTCGTGCTCCCGTCCTGGTTGCGCACTTCGGTGATGTAGCTCCCTTCGATGGTCTTGCCGACGGGGGCGAACTTGCTGATCTCGAGGGTGAGTTTCAGATCCGCGTAGTAGTTGCCGTCTTCGAGCGAAAACTCCGAGCGGCCGTATTCGAAAAGCCCGACGCGGCGCGCGGACGGAATGCCGAGCGTCAGGTCGGGGCCGTTGCCCGTGCCGCTGTCGGCGCAAAGTATCAGTTGCGGAGAACTGTCATGGGTGGCGTAGGTCGCGCTCGGCACTTTGGTCTTGCCGCAACCGCCCGTGTTCACTGCGTCGATGTCGCCACCGCGTACTTCGATGAAGTATTGGATCTTGGGCAGCGGCCGATCCGGTTCTGGGTCGACCAAGTTCAGTAGCTCGACTTCGCCGTCGTCGGCAGGGCTGTCGGTTGCATCATCAGGCGGCGCTGCGGGCGTCGGCACCCGCGCTGCCGAAGGCGCAGGCGGTGGCCCCGCTACCAACACCACGGGAGTCGACGTTGTAACGCTGGGAATGATCGAAGGGCGCTCCGCGTTATGACAGGCAGCCACGTGCAGCAACCCAATCGCCAACAGCCAACGCGAGCTGGGGTTTAGCGAAGCGATTTCCAATGCGCGAGCTCCTGAGCGTGAATCAACGGTAGCGGGCGCAGCGAAAGACCGACCAACGCCGCGAATGAGAGCAGCACCAGCGCATACCTCGCTTTTCGACGCTCTGGCGGCGCCACGAGTGCCCAGGTGAAGAGCAGACCGAGAGCGAAACCGCCGCCGTGCGCGTAGTTATCGAATCCGGCAAAGGCGCCGAGCACGAACCAGGCGCCGATCCAGCCGAGCGTGTTACGAACCGCCGTGTTTGCCCACATTGCCCGAAAGCTTCCGAGGCGCACGCGCATGGTCGCCACCTGCCAACCGAGCAGGCCGAACAGCGCGCCCGACGCGCCTGCGCTGACCGCGTTGTGGCCGATTACGCTGGCTGCGGAGCCCGCGATGCCGCTCATCAGATAGAGCATCACGAATCGCGCCGTGCCGATCGTTTGCTCGGTTTGCGTCGAGATGCGAAAGCCGTAGTAGCTGTTCCAGAGCAAGTGAATGGCGCCGATGTGCAGGAACATCGACGTGAACAATCGCCAGTACTGTCCTTCCCAGACTAGACCTCGCCAGGTGGCGCCGAACTGGATCAGCGTCTCCGATCGGGTCGTGCTGCCGGCGCGTTCTGCAAGCAAGAACACGATCACGTTGATGGCGATGATCAGTGCTGCCGCTGGCGAAGCGCGCACCGTCTCGAGCAGACTGCGTTTCGGTGGCCGTGGGCTGCGCGGCGCATCCGGTTCCGGTTCCGGCGCCGGTTGCGGCTGGTTACTCTGTGGTTCCGGCTGCGCGGGCACTTCGGCGTTTACCAAGCCGCCACGATACATCAGCTCCCGCGTCAACGGGCGCGGAGAGTCTGCCCTCAGCCTGGTTGCGCTGCGCTTCGGGTCGCGGTGGCGGCTTCGTCGACTGCTTCGAGGATCTTGCGCGCACGTTCCAGGAATACTTCGCCCGCGGGCAGGAGCTCCATGCCGCGGGGGGTCCGGGTGAAGAGCGTGGCGCCGAGTTCGTCTTCGAGGCTCCGGATGTGCCGGCTGATGGGGGGCTGCGCGACGCGCAGGCGGCGTGCTGCCCGGCCTACGTTCTTTTCTTCAGCCACCGCCACGAAGTAGCGAATTTGCGAGAGACTCACGTCTAAAGCGTGCCGTAGGCAGGGGGCTCCTGGCAAGCCCGAGATCGAAACGGTATTGGCCGCCGCCAGCGGATGCCTCTACTGCAATGGGAAACGTGAGCATCGAGATCAACAACGCACGCAGTATTGCGCGGCTCCGGCTCGCCGGGCGCGCGGCTGCCGCTACTTTGGCGCTGATCGGGCAACGACTGCGCGCGGGTATCAGCACTGCGCAGATCGACGACTGGGTGCGCGAGGACACCAAGCTGCGCGGTGGCACGCCGAGTCAGCTCGGGTACCACGGGTTTCCGGCCGCGGTATGCACCAGCAAGAACGAGGTCGTGTGCCACGGTATCCCGAGTCCGCACACGCTACTCGGCGATGGGGACATCGTGAACGTCGACATCACCACGAAGCTCGATGGGTTTCATGGTGACACCTCGGCCACGTTCTTGATCGGTGAGGTGTCGCCTGAAGCCCGGCACGTCGTCGACGTGGCGCGGCGCTGCCGCGACGCTGGGATCGCCGTCATCCGCGAGGGCCTGCGCCTCGGCGATCTCGGTGCGACGATCGAGGAACTCGCTCGGCGCGAGGGCTGCAGTGTGGTGACCGAGTTCGGTGGCCACGGCATCGGTCGTGAGATGCACATGGATCCGCACGTGCCGCACACCGGTCGCCCGGGGACCGGCATGCGCCTCAAAGCGGGAATGGCGCTCACCGTCGAACCCATGGTCAACCTTGGCCTACCCGGCACTCGCATCCTGGACGACGGCTGGACGGTCGTGACCGCTGACGGCAAGTGGTCGGCGCAGTTCGAGCACACCGTGCTCGTGACGCAGAGCGGCCACGAGATCATGACGCTGAGCGGATGATTCTGCTCTCTGCGGAGTCCATGGGGGTGGCGGGGATCTCGCCTGGACAGCGCTCTTGAACTCGGTATCGTCGATTGCATGAGGCGCGGAGGTGTTTGGCTGTTGGGACTTGGCGCGGCCAGTCTTTCAGGCTGCGGCGGGCAGGCGGAGCACCCTGGCGGCGCGGGCGGTGCGCTGCCCGGCGATCCGCAGTCGGCGGGGTCCAGCGGTCTCGGCAGCGCCGCAGTTGCAGGCGGTGCGGCGGGTTCGCTGGCAATGGGCAATGCGGGTGCCGGCGCGGCGGGGGAGTGCGATCCGGGAACGGTGCGTTGCAACGCGCAGTTCGAGCGCGAGCGTTGCGATGAAAACGGGCATGTGCAGAAGATGCCCTTCACTTGCGCGCGCAACGTGGCTGTCGACGACGAGACGGGCGGCTACTGCGTCACGAAGGCTGACGGTACGTACCGCTGCCTCGGCGGCAATGTCGGCGAAGAGCTGCCGCCCGCCCGCTACGTGCGCGTCCAGGCAACCGCGAAGGGGCTGGTTGGCCTCACTGAGTCGGGGGAGCTCGTCGCCGCCGAGATGCAGATCGCAGCCGGTCTGCCGCCCGCGCAAGGCTTTCGCGCGACCAACATGTGGGGTAATCCTGCCGTTTGCCCGTTGTTTCGCGATGGGACTTTCGGCGTGAGCTTGGATCGCTCGGCCCAGAACTCCGCTGAAACGACGCCTCAGTTCAGTGCTTGGAACGGCTCGTTCAACGATGCGTTCTGCGCTTATGAGGGGTTGAGGGCAGGGGTGCGCTCGGACGGAAGCATCGCCGTCGGGGTTTCGATCGAGCCGCCCGTCGGCAACGATTGGCGCGCGCTCGCCTTCAGCAACAGCATTTTTTGCGCGCTCGACGGGGTTGGCGCGATCGCGTGCGTGAAAGCGAACCTCTCCTGCGAGATGTTCCGGGACATTGGCTGTCTGGGGTCCAAGCTGCCGAGCTTTGCTGGCATTGGCTATCGATCGTTGACCGCGGGCGCCAGCTCCGTGTGCGCGCTGACCGAGCGTGGCGCGCTGGTTTGCCAACGCTACGACGGCTTACCCCTGCTCGAAGACGCGGGACCCTATGTGTTCGCAGAAGCCGGGCAGAGCGTGGTGTGCGCGATCGGCGTCGACGGCGCTGCCACTTGTTTCCGGCACGCTGGCGATTCCGCTCTCATTTCAGGAGACGTTCGCCAGTTCGAGCGGATAGACAGCCCGTTCGGACCCGGGTGGTGATGACTCGAGAGGGGGCGCTCGCGATCCAGCATCGCAGCTCACGGTGCGTCGAGCTCCCGCGTTGACGCTTTCGACGGGATCTCGCGACGCGACGTCGAAGGCTTTGCCGCGCAGTGACGCCGCGCGCGACCATCGACAAAAGCTAAGGCCCTGACCCAACGCCGCTATTGCAGTACTCGGAAAAACGGTTGCCGCTAGCGCTAAAGGCGCGTGAAGTGGTTGCGGCGGCGGCCCACGGATCCGTTTTGCGAATGTGCGCGCCGAGCACGGTGTCACGAAGGACGGCTTGGCCGTTGGGGGTGGGCGTGACGCCACCTTGGTCCCAGGAGCGTCCGAGCGAGACTTTGTTGGCGGCCGCTCCCGTGTCGGCGGACAATTGGCTGTTGATCACCAGAAAGCCGTAATTTTGGCTGACTCGTGTGCTGGGCGCGAGGCAGGCGCCGCCGGTCTTGCGCGAGGACAAGTAGTGGATGTCGCTCTCGTCGATGACCAGCGTTGCGGCGCCGAAGATGAAGTCCGTATCGCCTTCGATGAAGCTGTTCTTGATGTACACCCGCGTAACTGCTGACTCCGAGGCGAGATCGGTGAACAGAGTGTCCTGAAAGCCGTGCAAGCGCACGTTCTGGAGCACGGTCTTGTCTCCCATGACATACAGCGCCACGGCCTGAATGTTGGTGCCACTCACCGGCGTCGCGAAGTCGTTCGAGACGGTGAGGTTCAGCAGTTGGAGTCCGCTGGACTTGCTGGTGAACGTTGCGCTCTTGCCGGTGCCGCCTGCGGAGGACGCCGATTCGCCGTTGACGATCACGACCTTGCTCGCGTCCGAATCCAGGCCATACAGTGTGAGTGGCGTCGAACCCGAGTACGAGACCGCGCCGCGATAGCTGCCCGGCTTGATCAGGATGTAGCGCCGAGCAGTGCCGGTGGCGGCGGCGTTGATCGCCGCCTGAACCGTGGTGTGAGTGCCGCTGCCATCCGCGGCCACCGTGAAATTGGCCGTGAAAGCGCTGGCAGAGCCGAGACCCGCGGTGGGATCCCAATTGTCCGACTGGGCGAGATATTTTTGAATGGTGTACTTGGCGGCGTCGGTGCCGCTCAATTGTGGGCGGGTTGCGGTGTTCGCGATGGCTTTGCACATGCCCGCGGTGCCGCCGCTCGTTCCACCCGATGCAGCCTTTCCGCCTGATCCGGTCGCTCCGCCGACTCCTGCGCTTCCGCCCGTTCCCGCACTGCTAGTCGCAGTTCCGGCGGTGCCTTCACCCGCGCTGCCTGCGGTGCTGGTTGCAGTTCCCCCCGCTCCAGATGCCGTCACACTGCCGCCATTGCCCGCGCCTGCCACGTGCGTGCTGCCCGAATTGCCGCCCGTCGCAGTTGCCGTGCCGGATGCACCGATGCTTCCGCCCGGGTTGGCAGAAGCGCTGCCGGCCGTACCCTCGGCATCGCGGCTACCGTCCGAGCTGCATGACCAGGCCCCCACGCTGAGAGAAAGAACGAGGAGGGCCGGAAGATGTCGCTTCATATTGCGTCCTTGTTCACTCTTGCGGCCAAATTCTGTGATTGCGAGCTCGGCCGGAAATAGCTGGGGCGTTCCTAATGCCGGGCAGGCACCCAATCGATCACTCGCCGCGGAGTTTTTTCGACGCCTACTTCGACGGCTGCCGCGTAGCAGCATCGACCGGTCCAAGCACCGACGCGAAGTGCTCGCTTGCTGACGGAACCGAGCTGTTCGTCGTCGTGCCTGCTGGCTCAGCTCGCGTCGTGGGCGAACGTCGACAGGCAAGGAGCGGCAGCCCGATGCCAGCACTGTCCACCACCACCGACGCACGAGCATTGCATAGCACCCTGAGTTTGGTGACGCGTAAAATAGAGAATATGGCCAGAATAAGCGCATTTCTGCTGAGGCAGCAAAGCCGCAACGAGTGCGTCTGCCCATCGTTGAGGCGGCATTGCGCCTCGCAAGATCGCTTGTTCGGCGTACTGATGAATCATTTGGTCAGGCCCAGAGTCTTGCGCTACCACAACCTGAGGAGGAGGACAGATGGCAACTCAAAAGCTGTATCGCGGAAGACTCATCGATCATCTGCAGCTCGTCACGAACGAGCTCTCTGCCAGTAAACGGTTCTACAAGGCCGTGCTCGCAGCGCTCGATATTCCGATTGGTGGCGAAGCGGATGATTACTTCTGGGCGGATGAATTGTTCGTCTCGGACCAGAGCAGCAAGGCCGCGCAGGGCAAGGTGACGGGTCGCGCTCACTTTGCGTTCCAGGCCGAGAGTCGCGCTCAGGTAGAGAAAGCGTATCGTGCCGGCATCGAAGGGGGCGGTACGCCGAATGGCGAACCTGGCGAGCGGCCGTATCATCCCGGTTATTTTGCGGGGTTCTTGCTCGATCCGGACGGCAACAACATCGAAGTGGTGTTCCACGGCCCAGCCAAGCGTTCCACGCCGGCGATCGAGCTCGAATTCTAGCTCGGTAGCAGCGCTAGTCGACGCACTTGCTCGCGGTCTTCGATTCCCCATAGCGAGCGAGTGTCGTCGCGGCGGGCTCCCAGAGTCCGCTGGCTTTGGGGTCATCGCGTACGGCTTCGTGCAAGAGCTTCTCTGGTTCGCAGCTCGAGCGGTAGGAAACGCGATCGTAAATACTGATGGCGTCTGCGAGGTGAGCCTTGGTATCGGCCTGCGCTTTCACCATGCCGAGCTGAGTTTGAATCGCGAGCGCCTCGCGGAATGCCGTGACCGATTTCTTGGCAATGCCTCGGATGTGATCGAGCCCCATGCTCTGATCCGCCCAAATCAGATGCACGACGCCGATGCCGAATTGCGTTTTCGCGTACGCGGCTGGGTCGCTCGCGCGCCGATTGACGCTCAGCGCCAGCTGATAGCGCATCAGCGCCTGATTGAAGCGAACTTGACCGCTGAGTTCACCGTCACGCGCCAAAATGTCCCCTGCGCGCTGCTGCAACAAAGCCCAGCGCGCGGGTTGGCTTTTTTTGGTCAGCACCGTGAGCGCTTCGTCGATGGCGCGCACCGCCTTGCCGTAGTGCACTTTGGCTGCGTCCAGCTGGTAACGACTGCGCTCGAACCAGCCCAGTTGGCGCTCGTTTTCGGCGTAACCGATCGTGTTTTTTGCCCACGCCATCGGGTCGCTACGTTTAGACAGCAGCTGGCGTGCTTGTTCGAATGCAACGCTCGCGAGCCCGAGGTTCTCGCGTTGAGCTTCGCGCTCTGACAGCGCCGACAGTGCGACCGCGAGATGGTTGAACGCCTGGGCGCGCGCATTCGGTCTTTTCAATCCAGCTAGCCCTTCGTTGATTCGTGTGATTGCGCCTCGTAGCAGACCGACATCGGACCGCGCATCACCCAAGCGGCTCAGTGCCGAGCCGAACAGAACGCTCAATCGGGGTCGCGGTTTCTCGACGGAAGGAGCCAATGCCAGGGCTCGCTCACACGCTTTCATGCCCTTCTCGATTTCGTTTTCGTCGTCGAGCTGCGCTCCCAGCTCGGTCGAAGCGCGGCACCAGTCTCCGTATAAGCGCTGCAACAATAGCGGAGGAGCGTCCGCTCCGAGCCTTTGGATGATTTGCAGTACCTGATCGCGCGCAGCCGCGAGCGCTCGACGATCGTCGAGGGATTCGTAGCGGTCTGACAGCACTGCCGCTTGCTGCATCATTGCGCGGGCATGCGCGAGCGGCGCTTGTCGTTCGTCCAGGCGTTGCACGACTTCCTTCGCCAGCGCCAGCGCCTCGTCGAAATTCGCTGGCGCAGCATCACGCTGGGCCAAGACGCGAAGCTGTTCTTCGATGTTGCTCATGGTGAAGAGCCGATCCACGCGCGTCTCGGGAGTTGTGAATCCGCGGAGCGCGCGGCGGCTGACGGCGAGCGCGTCTTCAACGCCGCGCAGATTGGGATCGAGCTCCGCCCGCGTTTGGAGCGCCGCTGCCAAGAGCCGTTCCGTCACCGCAACCGTCACGGGTTGTGCGACGGGGATCGCCAGCAGCGCCTCGCGAGCTCGTGCAATCGCCGTGTCGAGCAGCGCGGTGTCCCCCGTGTTGTCGCCCTCGCGCCACGCGGCGCGCGCTGCGGTCTCGAGGATGGACCAGCGAGTTTGCCAGGGCCAAGGTACACAAGGCTGCCGACATTCGCCGTGCACCCGGGGATCGGCTAGGACGTCGCGGGTCGCGAAAATGGCATCGGCGAGACTCGCAGGATCCGAGAGCCAGAGCTGCTCCTCATGAGCCACGGTCTCGAGGAAGAGCCGGACCATGGCTTGCGCTTGGCCTGCGTCGAGCCCCTGCAAGGATGCCAATCTGACGCTCGAGAGCGGCGGCGGATCGGAAAATTCGGCCCCTTGCCACCAACCGCCGAGGCGAGCGAGCAACAGCAATGCGTCCGCTCTGCCGGTAATCGTAACTCCTAGGTGTTGGGTGGAGTATGCGGCGCGCGTAGCTGCATCATCGTACAGGGTGCCGAGCGAGGTGAGCCCGGTGTCAACGGCATGACGCACGTCCAGCGCGCGCACTGGAGCCGCCGCGTTTTCCGCGCGGATCGGCGGCTTTGGCTGCGGCAAAGCCGCACTGGGAACGGCAACTGGCGGCGCTTCAGTTGGAGCAGCGGCGCGCTGCGCGCAGGCGACGAGCAGCCACGAGGCAGCGAGACACAGCAGCGGGATCCCCTTCACACTCCGCAGGGTAGTCGGGACCTGTCCTCGGAGCCAGTGACACCCGGGAAACTCGGCCCGATCGCGGTGACTTATCGAACTGTGTCTACGGGCTAAGGGTTCTCTTTCCGTCGGCCGTTTGCCTTGCTCGAGGAGGGGGGAACGCTCCTTGGGTTTCATCGAATCACACCATGCCGAACGCATCCCGCCGCGCGCTCTCGCTACCTCCCGATCAGCACGTCCCTCCACCTCGCAGGGTCGTGAGTCAAGTCTGGCCCAAGGCCACTCCGCACGAACCGGAGACCACCGCGGAGGTCATTCCGCATGCGGTGTTGGCTCGCAACCGGCCATTGTTATTCGTCATCCAAGGACCACTGCTCGGCAGTGTGTTCGCCGTGCAAGGCGCCGCGGTGCTGATTGGGCGCGGGAGTCACGCCGGCGTGATCATCACCGACGATACCGTATCGCGGGAGCACGCGCGCATCTCACTGAGGAACGGCAACACTTTCATCGAGGACCTCGGCAGCCAGGGCGGCACCTACCTGAATGGAGTGCGGATCTCCGGACGTACTCGCCTCTCGGATGGCGACCAGATTGGTCTCGGTCGTAGCTCGCTGATTAAGTTCTCTTTGGTCGACCAGCTGGAAGAGCAGGCCATGCTCACGCTGTTCGAGCTCACCCTGCGTGATCCGCTGACGCGAGCTTACAATCGTCGCTACTTCGAGCGCCGCTTGCTGGAAGAGCTATCGTTTGCTCGCCGCCAGAGCAGCCCGCTCTCGCTCTTGATCATCGATATCGACCACTTCAAGCGCGTCAACGACAGCTACGGGCACCCAGTCGGAGATTTGGTGCTCGAGCGTGTCGCCTCGAGCATCCAGCGCGTGGTGCGGCCCGAAGACGTTTTGGCTCGCTATGGCGGTGAAGAGTTCGTGGTAATTGCTCGCCAAACCTCGCTCAATAACGCAAAAGTGTTGGCAGAGCGCATCCGCCGTCATGTGGCAGCCCTCTCCGTCGCTCTGCCCGGTGAGGTCATACAGGTCACGGTCAGCATCGGGGTCGCCGCGCTGGGCGACGAAGTCGAATATTCCTCGCGCGAGGAGTTAGTCGCGGCAGTCGATGCCGCGATGTACTGCGCCAAGGGCGCGGGCAGGAACCGCGTGTGCACCGCCTCGCCCCTGAGCGCGGTCGGCGCCTGAAGGGCGCTCAGTGCGCGCTCTCCAGCCTTGCTCGTTCGGTTTTGCACTGCAGTAAGCGCTGCAAGTCCTCGTCGCCGCCAATCAGGTAGGGGGTCATCACGATTGATGGCGAGCTTGCGCTCGGGATGTCGGAAAACTCGAGTACCGACGCCTCTTGGTTCGATACTTGAAGGTTCATCGATTCTGGGCCGCGGCTCGCCGCCTGATCTCGATCGAGCTGCAGCGTGAAGTGCGCAGCGTCGTCCGAGCGACTCGGAAGCTGCGCTGTAATCGTTAGTTGACCGTGCTTTTCGACACGGCATGCATCGTCCACACAGGTGTTCCAAGGGATGCTCACGGGGATGCCGCTGCGTACCAACACCTGCGCCACCCGATCTGCCGAGACGGGATGGTCGCGAAGCCAGCTACCGATGGGCCGCGGAATCGCATCAGCTACGTGCGCGACCTCGATCAGCGCAAGATCATAGACCTCACCTGGCCTTGGCTGGGCTCCAGGTACCCCCGCGCAGGTCTGGGATACGAGCGCTTTTCGCGACGGAGCGTTGGCGGAGCTCGCTGCGGGGGCGGTCCCCGCACAGCCCGAACTGATCAGTGCCCAACCCATTGCAGCGAGCGCTGCGAGCCTACACGTGCTCATCGTAGCTCTGATACGCCGGACTCATCGCAATGCTTCCAACTCCGAGCTTCGCTCGCGGTCCGAAACTCGGACTACCCAGCGAGCTCCGCTCGCGAGCCGGGATTGGTGACGATGATTCTCGCGTGCGCGCCGGCTGGCGGTGGCCGCAAATCACCCCCTTGCCAGATGACGACCGCGTCGGAGATGTCCGGTCCGTAGCCGCGCTCTTCGCGCCCGTACGGCAGCATGCGCGCAAAGCGACGCGTGAACGGCCGCGAGTCGTCGAAGCAAGCGCCATTGACCGGGTTGTAATACACGATGTAAATCGCTCGGCGCTCTGCGGCGAGGGCGGCCTCCGCGGCTCGCACGACCTTCTGCACCTGCTCCCTGCCGAACGGGTGATACAGAAATAGGACGACGTTGCCCGCCGGCACTGGGAAAGCCGTGGCGTCGCCCACCTCGACTCGAATCGGAGTCCGCTGCGGATAGCGTGCCGCAATCAGGGCCGCGTTCGCGCGGGCGACTCGAGCCAGCTCGGGCGAGAGCTCGACGCCCACGATGTCCCGAAACGGCAACTCGGAAGCGACCAGTAGGGGACGTCCTTTGCCGCAGCCGAGATCGACGAAAGCGCAGGTCTCTGGCTGTGGAATGCGCAACAGGACATCGCGAAGCACGCTCGGTTGCGAGCCGCCATAGACCGTCACGTGGGCAAGCGCTTCGTGATCGCCCTTGGCTTGCAGTTCGGTTGCGGACACCGTGCCGCTCGTGTCGGTACCGTGCTCGCGGTCGAAGGGGTGCACACGATCCCAGCCACCGCCATACAGCGCGTTGCTGCCGGGCAGATTTCGCAGCACGTGCCGCACTCGGTGATCGTAGAGCACGCGCGAGACGAGGGGCAGCGTGCTGACGACTCGAATCCCGTCCTTCAGCCTATTCTTTATGGGCATGCTGATGACCCGAACTAGCTAGCACGGCTCGCTTTTCGGCAGATATGCGAGTTTGCTGCGACTGAGAAACGAAACGGATCGAAAACCAGCGAAGCGTGGCGCATTTCCCCATCGTTGAAGTCGCCACCGCCGACGTATGGAGTTCAGAGCGTCAGTCCACAACCAAACAGCACCGTATTGGAGCTCGGCCAATCGTCAGTGACGATGTCTCGTCGATACTCGGCGGTGAAGAGCACGGGGGCCAAGCGCACCCCGGCCAGGACGCCCGGCGCCCAATGAAACCCTAGTGGATAACCGCTATTGTCCGATTGGATCGTCACGGCTTGCGCGACGCCCAGTGCCAGCTGGGGACGGATCAGCAGGCGATCCCGCAACAGGCGAAACTCATATCCGAATTCTGCATCGAGCGTGTTCGTGAAGCGTTCTCCCGACGGCGCTTCGGAACCACCGAAGTGCAAGAAAGAGAGTCCGAAATAGAGTCGCGGCGCCTGCAGCGTGAGCCCCGCGCGCGCGCCGAGGGCGAGGGCATAACGATTGGAGTCGTCGTCTTCGAACTGTTCGCCTGCGCCATAACCGGCCAGGAAGGAAATGCTGTATTCGGTCTTGCCCGGCTTTTCGGCGGGCCTTTCATCCGCCCATGCCGGTGCCGCCCAGCCGAGAACCCAGATGCTCGCCCACCCCGCCACCCTTCGTTTCATGTCCGGTCGCTAGCACGTCACGTGCCACCCCACTTTTGCGCAGGCAACGAGACGCGCCTCGCGCCACGTGCATGACAGCGCGGTCAGGGGCTGGATAGGCGCAGCCGCCGCGTATCGAAAACGCGCCGCGTGAGCGAGACACTGTGCCTCCCGCACCACGCAGCGGCTACGCCGCCCTGGGACCCGTCGTGCGCTTACTTCGCGACCGCGGGCGCGAAATCGAGCAACATGACTCCGGGCGAACCGAGGTTGAAGGTCTTGCTGAAGGAGCTGCCGCACACCGCTTGTGCGACGGGTTCGGCCGGTGAAGCCATGCTGCTCCGTAGCGCTGCCCAGGCATTGGCGTCCATGGCGTCCATGTTCTTCTTGCCAGCGGCATCCCAAGTAGCGAACGAGTTGCCGTGAGCGTCGTCGATCCGATACGCGGTGACGTCGTAGGCCATCGTGGGGTTCATGCCCGTGACGGTGATGCCGAAGTCCTGACCTTTGCTGGTCTCGTAGTACTTGTCGTCTTGGAAGCCGGCGCCCGGGTTCTGGCCGCTGTACAGGATCACCTGCAAGCCGTTGTTCTTCGTGCTGCGTGCGGCCATGCCACCCACGTTGTTGCCGCCGTTGACCGTCAGCGCCAGCTGCTCGTCGCCCATGCCCGCGAGGAACTTGTACGCGTTGTAGGCCGGTTTCTTGATGTTTTCTCGGCTCAACAGGCCCATCGCGCCGATGAACGGCTTCTGCTCCGCGCTGAAGTCGGCTTGGTCTTCATAGCCTTCGTCGAACACGTCCGACAGCGTCCACCAAGCGTAAGCGATCGGGAAGCGGCGCTTGTCCTTGGCGCACTTCTGCGCGATGTTCGAGTAAACCTGAGCGACGAACGTCGCGCCTTGGATGGTCTCTTGAGGTTCCCAAGAGGGCTCACCCGCACCACCCAAGAGGCCGAACTCCCAAGTGGGGCCAAACTCCGTCACGGCGATCTGCACCGAGTTCTTCTGGTAGCTGTCGAGCAGATCGAGCCCCTTGAAGTAGCCGCCCACCGCGCCATCGAGGAAGGCCCAGGTGTGGTAGGTGAAAAAGCCGAGCGGCGCGTTGGTGTTCTTGACGTGATCGAGGAATTGTACGCCCGCGCCGTCTAGCTGCTCCGCCTGGCTGGAAACGGGACCACCGACCCGTCCGTTGGGCAGCACGGCGAGCACGCCCGCCGCGGACTTGTCGTATAGCTTGAGGTAGTCATCGAAGGTGCCCTTCCAGAACTTGCCGCTACAGCACTCGGGTTCGTTCCAGACCTCGAAATACCAGGTATTTACGACCTCCGCGGTGTAACGATCCACGCTGTGCTGGACGAACTTCTGCACCAGCTGTTGCCACTTATCGTAGTCCTTGGGCGGCGAGACGATCATCTTCCAGCCGCTGTTGAACACGGTCTGCGAAGGATCTTTGGCCAGCGCTGCCGGCATGGACGCTAGCTCGATGATCGGCGCGACCTTGTTCTCTTTGACCAAGAAGTCGAAGATGATGTCGGAGCGCGTGAAATCGTAGACAGGGTTGCCGTTGCTGTCCTCTTTGTAGATCCCGATGTCATCGTGGAAGAGGCCGTGCCCGCGCACGCTCGTCAGCCCGAGGTTCTTCACGGCATCGACGGTTTGTGCCTTGAGGGTATCGGACCAGCGCGCGCCATCTTTGTTCAGTTTGTCCTGACCTTGGAAGGCCGCCGGCAGCTGACTCTGGTTCAGGTACAGCCCCATGCGGCCGAGCCCGAACGTGGTCCAGAAGTGCGGTAAGGCGCCCCACGACGAATCGCCCGCGGTGACCTTCACCGCTGCGCCGCTCACGTCGCCGGTTGGGAAGGCACCGGTGCAAGCGACGGTCGGCACGACCATGGCGCCGCCGACGGGCATGAATGCGCCGCCATTGCTGATCGTTCCGCCGCTGCTCGTGCCAGCGTTGCTCGTCCCGCCCGTGGGCGCGTTGCCGGCGCTGCTATTGCCGGTTCCACCACTGCCGCCGCTCGTTGCCGAAGTACCGGCGGCACTCGTGTTGGTCGCGCCGCCGGTGGCTACCGTGCTGTCGCTACCGGAGCACGCACTCACAGCCAACCCCAGCGGGATCGTCAGAAGGCCAATCGTGTTTGAGCGCAGAAAAGAAAGGACCGTCGATCGACCATTCATCGAGTGCTTTCTATCGTAACTTCAGCCAGCGGCCATGCCTTTCGCGATCTCGGCCGAGCGGCGTGCGCATTCGTGACTCTGGAGCGCAAGCACGCTGCAATTTTTGCCGCTCCGTGCAGCGTGCCGTCTCACCGTGATCACGATCAAGGTTTAGAAAGACGTTTGTCTTCGACCTCGAAAAGCCTGCTTCGAGCGCGTGTGAGGACCAACGGCCCGCGCCGCCGAAGGCTGGGACGACCTGCGACTCATTGTATGACCATCAATCCAAATCCCTCTGCTCGCTCGCGACCAGGCGAATCAGCGCTTCGAGGCCGAAAGCAAAGGCCGGCGCGAAATCACACAGCGAGAGATAGGGGGCCATTTCTACCAGGTTGGGGTAGCGCGCGGCGAGCTCGGCTTGCTGCGGCGCGCTGGGCGGTGTCGGGTCGGGCCTCGCTTCGGAGCCCGCGATCTCGGCGAGCAGTGCGCCATTGCACCAACAGCCCACGAGCAAGACGAGTCGAGCGGCGCGCTCGGGCCCGAAGCCCGCGCTGCGCAGCGTCGCGGACGCACTTTCGAGCATGTGGAAGCCCTCGGGGCGATTCACGGGGCGCGTCGCGAGCAGGCTGAATGCGCGCGGGTGCGCGAGCGCGACCGCGCGATAAGAGTGAGCAAAGCCGCGCAAGCGCGCCTGCCAAGTGCCTGTCGCTGGTGCGTGGACATCCGCCATCAACAAGCCGGCCACCGCATCCAGCACCTCGCCGCGGCTCTTCAGGTGATGATAGAGCGACATCGTTTCGCAGCCGAGTGAAGCGCTGAGCTTGTGCATGCTGAACGCGTCGAGACCGTTGCGGTCGATCAGCTTGAGGGCGGCGCGCGCAATTCGCTCCGCGGAGAGCGGACGCCGCTGCCGGTGCGTCTTCGAGCCTGCCATTTCCTTCTCTCCTTACGCCATAAGGCCGTAGACGCCGACCGACCTTATGGCGTAAGGTTTGGCGTGCAGCAAAAAGGGCGGAAAAAGGCGCGTATAGCCGGCTACTACGGGGTCACTTTTCTGGTCACCCATGGCTTGGTCGCTGGCTACTTGCTGGGCGGCGGGTCCTGGCGCCGGCTCGATTCGTTGGTGTTCGCGAACCTGGCCATGCTGGTGCCGGGGCTCGTGGCGGTGGGCCATGCACGCTTGCTGTTTCGCGAACCGGTGACCCGTGTGCTCGGGCTTTCGCTTCGTCTCAATCGCTGGTTCCTGATCGCTTGGCTCTTGCCGCTGCTGTTGTCGTTAGCCACCTTGCTGCTCGCCCTGGCGCTGCCCGGGACGAGCTATTCCGCACAGCTCGCCGGCCTGAGCGCGCGTTTCGATCTGAGTCCAGCGCAGCTGCGACAGTTCGTTCATCCGATCGGCACGCTTTCGCCGATCTGGTCGTTGCTCGCGCAGGGCCTGATCTTGGGACCAACGGTGTCGGCGCTCGCGGGGCTGGGTGAGGAAGCCGGCTGGCGAGGCCTATTGCACAACGAGCTGAGCCACCTGGGCTTTTGGCGAGAGTCTTGGCTCGTCGGTCTGCTCTGGGGCGGGTGGCACTTGCCGCTGGTGTTCGAGGGCTATGGCTTCCCCAATCACCCGTTCGCGGGCGCCGTCACGCTGCTCGCGTTTACCGTGCTCGCGGCGCCGCTCTACACGTTCATCCGTATCCGCGCCGAATCCACGCTCGCTTGCGCGGTTTTTCATGGTTCCTTCGCGGCCTGCATGCTGCTCACGTTTGCCCCGATTGCGGGCGGAAACGAGCTCACGGTCGGCTTGCTGGCGCTGCCCGGTGTGTTGATCTTGGGTCTGGTAAACGTGCTGCTGGCTTGTTTGCCCGCGCGCTTTCGGCGCACGTCCGATCTTGCTCGGGCATGCCCGAGCCGCGCTTGACCCACGCCCGAGCGCCTGCTTAGCGTTCGTGCGATGCAGCTCGACGCCGCCTCCCGCGCCGGCGCGGGGATCTCGAAGAACCACGCACGGGCTCGCGGTCATTGGCTTGCTGCGCTGGTCGCCGTTGGCGCTTCGATCCTGATGACCTGGCCACTCGCGCTGAGCGCCGGTCATCAGGTGCTACGCGCGGCGTACTTCTGGGATGCCTACACCAACGTGATGCTCATGGGCAGCCGCGTGGACGCGGCCTTGGGCAGGGGCGCGCTGTCGCTCTACGATAGCTATTACTTTGCTCCGCTAACGAACTCGATCGTCTTCAACGAGAACCATTTCGGGCTCTCGCTGCTGTTTGCACCGTTCTACTTGCTGAGTGCAAACCCGATTTGGGCGTACAACCTCACGCTGCTGACGTCGTTGGCGCTTTCCGTGTTCTTCACGTATTTGCTGGTGTTGCGTCTGACCGGCAGCGGGCCTGCGGGGCTGATCGCGGGGGTAGCCTTCGCCTTTTGCCCGTATGTATTGTTCGAGATTGGGCGGATTCAACTGGTGGCGACCCAGTGGATCCCCGCCTGTTTCCTGTTCTTGCATCGTGCATTCGAGCGGCAGCGACCGAAGGACATCATCGGTCTGTGGGCGTGCGCGCTGCTGCAGATCGGCACGTGTCTGTACTACGCGATGTTCATGCTGCCGCTGTTGGCTCTGGCCAGCGGCATACTGCTTTTCAAGGCGCGCCCCGCGCGTCGGTTCTATTACTGGTTCGGGGCCTGCGCGGTTGCTGCCGCATTCGTGGCGTACGCGATGGTGCATCCGTACTTCTCCGCGCGGCACGACTTCGATCTGCAACGAAGCTTGTCATTTGCCTCGAGCTACGACGGCAAAGTCGGGTTTTTCAGCAACGTGTCCGGGACCAACCGCACGTTGACGAGCATGCACTACGTAGACACGCAAGGGGGCGCACACGAGGAGGTCGCGTTTCCGGGCTTCTCGGTGCTGTTGCTCGCGCTCTTGGCGCTCGTCGTACCAGCCTTTCGCGCACTACGTCGCATCGGCGCGAAGCAGGCGCTGTTCACGATTCTGCTTTGGTCGGGGCTGGTGATATTGGCGGTCTGCTACACCTTCCTCGAGAGCAGCATGCTGCCCGGCGTACTGGTTTTTGCCCTCGGCGCGCTGGGTTGGTTGTCGGCTCGGCGCCTGCTGCCGCAACCGTTCGGCGGAAAAATAGGCCTGTATCTCGCGCTGTTCTTGCTGGCGGTGACGCTGTTCTTGGGCCTGAGACCGGCGGCATCGGATGGCACGATGATCCGCGGGCTGTACTACTACTTCTATACTTACGTGCCCGGGTTCGATGGCATCCGCAAGGTGAGCCGGCAAGCGGTGATGACCACGTTCATGCTGTGCGTTTTGGCGGGCTTCGGCGGCAGCTGGTTGTTCTCGAAGCTGCGCCGCACTTGGGCGCGCGTCCTAGCCACCGCCTTCCTGCTCAGCGCGATCTGCTATGAGCTACGTTGCTTTCCGCATCCCGTCGAGCCCGTGTGGGGAGGAGATGAGGTGCCCGCAGTGCTGCGTTTCGCCGCGACGCTGCCTGCGGCAGACTTGGTCGCTTCCGTTCCCCAAGACGAAGGGCGCTGGCGTTTCGGCGGGGATGCGGGGATGGCGCTCCACAACTACCTCGCGCTCTATCACAAGCATCGCTTCGTCAACGGGCAGTCGAGCTACTATCCCCCCGTCACCGAGCTCGCTCGGTGGGCCCTTGGGCGGCTTCCGGATGAGGCGGCACGGCGCGCATTGCTCTCGATCGGAACTCGCGAGGTGCTCATTTTCGGCGAGGAGCTCGAGCCGCATCGGGCAAACCTCGCCGCGCAGCTTGCAGAACGGCCTTCGGAGTATCGCCGCCTATTCGAGCGCGGCTCGCACAGCGTGTTCAGCTTGCTGGGCGCGGAAGATCCGACGCTCGAGCTGCTGGAGCCGCCTCTGCTACCGGACTCGGTCGTTGCCGTGCCAGCCGCGGAATTGAGCGCGCAATCCTCGCTTCAACCGGACCGTGCGGGCCTGGCAGTGGACGGACAAGACGATACCTATTGGACGGCTGACCGCTATCAGGAGCAGGGGCAATTCCTCGAGGTCGAGTTGAGCCACCCGCGTCCGATCGTCGCGCTAGAGATCCGCGCGCCGGGGCGGGTGATGGACGTGCCGGTTTCGTATCGGCTCAATGCCGCCAATGGTCCCGAGGAGCTCGGCGTGGTCGCAGAGCAGCACGTGCTCCGCTTTTACCGCGCTCAGATTTTCTCGCCCGAACGATTCGTGTTGCGGGTGGTTTTCCGGCGCCCCATTTTCGCTGATCGTCTGCGGTTTACCGTGGAGCAACCATTGCCGGGCTACTATTTCACGGTGAGCGAGCTCCGTCTGTACGCGCAATCGGGCGCTCTGTAGTTCGCGCTATGGCTCGACCGTGGCTTGCACGAACATGCTGCTCGGGAGCGCATCGCCCGCGGCGTAGTAGGTTGCGGTTGCGCTGGGCGTGTAGGCAGAGCACGAACTCCCGTTGCTCACCCAAAGCGGCGGTGGCGTAGAGGGCGTGCTGGCCAGCGTGCGAATCGTACGCCAGCCTGCCACGCAACTCGCGCCATCGGTAATGAAGTACTTGGGTGGTTTAGCGCCGCTGCAGCTCGGCATTTGCACGTAAGGCGCGGGGACTTTGCATTCGGAATCGCTGAAGGTATTCAAGTTGAGGGCAGGCGACGCTGGGTCGACGGTGGGCAGGCAGTAGTAGGGCAGTTCGCGCGCGTTCGTGCCAAACGAACAGCGCGTCTGAAGTTCTTCGTCCCACCAGTCGTGGAAAAAGCAGCCGCCATCGCTCGCGCTGCGATACATCGGCTTCAGTCTTCCCGTGTCCGAGCTCAGCGTTTGGGGCTCGACCGCCACGAAGTCGGTGTCTGCGGCAGCCTTGGCGGAGAACGCACTGATGCCCATACTCGTCGTCGCCATGCACCCACTCCGGACGTACAGCGGCTCGGTGAAAGCCGCGTCGGCTTGCACCATCGTGACGCCGAGCTTGCACGTATCGCCGGTTCTGCCACTGGCGTAGCGTGCCGGCCGCGCACCGCACGTGGTCGAGCTGCTGATGAGCGTTTTCTTGCAGCTGGCGTCCGTGAACTGGATGCTTCCAAGGCGCGTGGGTACGCAATGCTCCTTGCCGTCGCTGAGCAACTGAAAATCACACGGCTCGTCGATCTGGCTGTCGACGAACGCGCTCACGAGGTGCAGATCTCCCTCACCCTGGTAACCCTGCGCCCAAATGCGGCCGGCACCACGCCAAACCGCCGGCTTCACTTCAGCATACTCGGTAGGCACCAAGTCAGCACCGCGGCGGTACAGGTTGTTCAGCACGAAGTACGGCTTGCACTCGCCGTTCTCGATCGAATACACCATGGAGTCCGCGATCCGCTCGCCCCAGCCGAACAGGCGCCGGCGGTTGTCGCACGCATCGGACGAAACCGCTTCCGCTAGCGAGTCGACAGAACAGGCCCCGCGGTACTCGATCTCGTCGGAACACTTGTCGTCCAAGAAGAAACGGTCCTCCGCCCTTTGGAAAGAAGCGGGCGGCATGCAACGATACTTGCCCTCCGCATCTTGAATGACCTCGCACTCCTGCTTCTTCTGATTGTCGTAGAAGCCGATCGCCACTTTGTCGCCTTCGGCCGTGACCGCGTTGCGCAAGACGATGCGTGACCCTGGGCTGCTGATGCTCGTGCGGGCCATGCAGCTGGCATCGAGTTCGCCATTGCCGATGCCCGTGATCACGCTGCCGCCCTGACCGTTTCCGCCCTGACTCGAGCCCGAGCCTGCCGTGCTGCTCGCGCCAGCGGCGCTGCCGGTGTTGCCCGCCGAAGCACTGTTGCCACCCGCGGGGGTGAGGTCGCCCCCGCCGCTACCGGTGGCCGGCGAGCCGCCCGTCCCCTTTTGGCTCGAACCGCAACCCACCGCGAGCAAACACGCCGCCAACACGCCCACCGTACTCCTCACCACCATGGCCACAGCATACGGCAACCGCCCGGAAAAGGATCCCTGCACCCGATTCCACGCGGGTTTGGCGATCGACGCGCGAAGAATTGGCTGATCGCCGAAGCTCCGGTCAAGCTCCCCGCATGGGAGCGGTGGTTCGCAAACGGCAACGCATGTGGGGTTATCTAAGTGCGCTGTTGCTGCCCATTGCGACAATACCGGCTGGAGAGGCGGCGGCGGACGGGGTGACACCGGTCGTGGTGACCATGCTTGGCCCTGGTTCGGTGCGGGTTCGCGTCGCCCAGGGGACCACGTTCCCGTGTGATTCTGCCGACAATCGTCGGCTGATCGCCGGCAAATTCAAACCCGGACAAGTGTTGCGCACCGCGACGCCCGACCGTTGCGTATGCGTGCAGCAGACCTACGAGCCGTTCAGTGACACTGATTGGGGCGCATCGTCGATGGTGTGCCGTCCGCAGATCTGCACTCGCCCGAACCGCTGCGTCCCCCTGTCCGATCCGACGATCAGATTACAAATCAGTTCGAAACGCCCCTGAGCGAACCACCGCGACAGCCAACGCCGCCAAGTCTGCCAAGTTGTGCCAAAGCCACGGGCATTGATCGACGTTTCGCGCTAGATTCGCTGCGCCGGGGAGAGTTGCGTGATGGATCGGAATTTGCTCGATGCTAGCAGCGAGATGAAGTCGTGGGCTCGTTCGTTGCTGTCGACCTATTTGACCGTGGACCCACGGAGCCTCGGATTGTTTCGAGTTGTGTTCGGCTTGGTCCTGCTTTCCGACTTGGCCAGGCGCTGGGTCGAGCTGGGGTTTTGGTACGTCAATAGTGGGCTGCTCCCGAATCACACCGTGCTCTGGCGACCACCGGCGAGCAGCATGTTTTCTCTCTTCTTCACCGTCTCGAGTGCGCGTGAAGCACAGCTCGGGTTCGCGCTGTGCGCGCTCGTGTATGCCCTGTTCACGCTTGGTTACCGCACTCGCTGGCTGCAAGCCTTGACCATCCTCGTTCGCGTTAGTTTGAACAGCCGCCTCGCGCCGCTCGAGAACGGCGGCGACATGGTGATGGACTTACTTTGCTTACTTACCTTACCGCTGCCCCTGGGAGCGCGCTTCTCGCTCGACGCGCTGGCTTCGCGCGTGACGAGCCCCGTGTCCACGGAGGCTAAAGACGAACCGACGACTACACCGGTCGTCTCGATCGCGGTGCTGGCGCTGCTACTGCAGTTCGCGGCGATCTACTTGTTCAACGCATCGAGCAAGAACGGGCGGGCCTGGCAAGACGGCACTGCCGTCTATTACGCCCTACACCAGGACAAGCTCGTGACTTGGCTGGGGGTTTGGATGCGCGAACACTTGTCGATCTCGACGCTGCGCATGCTCACGTGGTCCACCTTGGCGACCGAGTGGCTCGGGTTTGCTCTGATTATTTCGCCGATTTTCGTGCGCGAGACGCGCTTGCTCGCCGTTTGCATCATGCCTGCTTTGCACCTAGGCTTCGCGCTGGGCATCAATGTGGGCGGCTTCAGCCCGGCAATGATGTCCTTCTTCCCGCTCTTGCTGCGGGCTGAGCACTGGCAGTGGCTGTCCCGTCGTTTTGGCTCACGCGTGCGGCCAGTAGCTGCGGCGATCGAAAGCAAGCTGCGCCCCTGGCTTCGCTCTCGTCCCAACGCGCTCGAGCCTGCGTCGAATGCCAGCCGCTGGTTGGCCGAGGGAGCCATCTTGGTGGTGCTGCTGGCGATTGCCAGCGAGGCCCTCAATGACAATGCCGCTGTACCGCAGGCCCTGCGCGTCCCCCAACCCAAATGGGCCAAGGCAATCATCGAGTATCCGCGAGTCCTCCAAGGCTGGCGCATGTTCGCGAGTGAGCCGTCCCGCACCGATTCGATGATCTATGTCGATGCCGTCACGGCGGCGGGCGATCACGTCGATCCGTACAACGAGGTGGCCAGTGACCAGAGTGATCCCGCTGGCACGGTCGTCCCGACCCACATGGGTCAAAGTCAGTTCTTCGTGATGTACTCCGAGCGCATCCCCTACGATGGCTACGCCGCGTATCGCACCGCGTTTGCTGAATGGCTGCTGGCCTATCCGGCGCGCACCGGGCGCCCCGAAGATTGCCTCTTGAGCTACGACGTTTACCTGGTCACCGATCGCACTCCAGAACCTGGCACTCAGGCGCAGCCTACGCCGCTCGACCGGCAACGCTTCATGTCGTATGTCGCCCCGCTCGATAGCCCCTGTCGGTTGGGTCCAGCAAAGAAAGTCGCCACGACCGACGGCTAGGATTTTGTAGCGCCCGCCCACGGAACGTCGCCTTCTGGGTGTCGGAAACGCCGATGCCCAGAAGGCTCTGGCGATTGATGGTCGTGGCGCTCGTTTCAGGGTCGGTTGGCTGCTCACGCGGTGAGCCCGTGCGCACGAATCCCACGCCTTCGTTGGCCAATGTCCCGGCTCTTGCTCGCTCAGCCGAACCCGCTCGGGATCCGTTCGAGTTCGATTCGCAATTCTTCCGCAAGAAGGGCGCGCCCGAGCCCGGCGAGTGGCTCGCTGAGCACCCTGAACGCGGCCAAACCTTCCGGCAATTCGAGCGTGAGAGCACGCTGCGGCCGACCGCGGAACGCCGCACCATCGTGCTTCAGCCGCTGGGCGCGTTCACTAAGGAGCAACGGGCCGTACTCGTTACTCTGCAGCATGCGACCACGCTCTACTTCGGTCTGCCGGTAGAGATCGCAAAGACTGCGCCGCTACCGACGCGCGGGCGGCGCGTCCGGCAGCGAGATGGCGGCCACTGGGCGCAGTATCTCACGCGCGAGATCTTGGATTCGCTTTCCCACCACACCCCCGATCACGCGATTGCCTACCTGGGGGTCACATTCCAAGATTTGTATCCGGAGCCCAGTTGGAACTTCGTCTTCGGCGAAGCCGAGCTCTCGGCTCGAGTGGGCGTGTATTCGCTGCTCCGCTTCACGCCCGAGTTCAACGATGAAGCGGACAGCGTGGCCGCGCAGCAGCGTTTTCTGCGGCGCGCGATTCAGCTCCTTGCCCACGAAACCGGCCATATTTTCGGCATCGAGCATTGCACGGCCTTCGAATGCGTGATGAACGGTTCGAACTCACTGACCGAGTCCGATCGATTGCCGCTCGAACCGTGCCACGAGTGCCTGCACAAGCTCGCCTTCGCCCTCCCGCTGCGGCCATTGCCGCGCTATCTCGAACTGGCGAAGTTCTACGAAGAGCAAGGCCTCGGCGATGAGGCGCGTTGGGTGAGGCAGCGCCGCGAGAGCCTGACCGCCAAGTGATCCCGACTTGACTACCAAGTCTGGGTGAGTTGACAGGTGCCTTCGTGGCAGGTGAGTACCTCTGGCAGCGGACAGTCCGAATCGCCGCTGCAGGGGGCGAGGCAACGCAGGTCGTCTGGCCCCGCCAACGGGCCGCAAATGAGCCCGGTGACGCAGGGCGTTTCAGCGTCACACGGCATGTTCAGCTTGCCGGTCGTTCCCAGCGCGCCTGCCTGCCAGAAGAGCGCGCTATGATCCGCCGGCCGGCACACAATCCCTTGCGCCGCGTCCTTGGTCGGGATCGTGACGTCGTAAGGGGGAATGTTGCTCGGGCAGAGGCTTCCGTCGTCGTTCACGACGCTGACCAAGAGATGCGCGTCTGTATTCGCCGGGACACCGCGAACGTCGAAAGCCCAATCATACAAGCACGAACCGCATGCGGCGGCTCTACATTCGCTGTTCACGGCGTGCAGCGCGATACTGCCATCGTCGGCCACGCTCGCGGTCCCTTTCCAGTCTTCGATGCCACAACTATTGGGAAAGTTGCCGAGCTCGAAGCGGAACGCGCCTGAGTCGAGCCGCTGCCAGGCAATGCACTGCAGGCCGTCGTAGCTGGTATCGAAAACCGCCTTGCCTGCCTCGCTAGTGCCACCGTCTGGGGCAGGCACCGACTTGGTGCCGATCGGCAACTCCTTCTTGCAATCGCTGCCATGAAAGGCAAGCAGCGGCTGAGCGGGGTTCTCGGTCTCGGTGCCCGTGCATTGCACCGCGGCGAGCAGCGGCAAGAGCAGCAACAATTTACGATCCATCAGTTGGGTCTTCTTTCTTCGATAGGGGGAAGAGTTGAAAATTGATTTGCACGACGCGCTCTGGCTCGCCTTCCAACTCCGCGAGCTGCAGGAGCTCGCGCCGGAACTCGCGGATGCGCGCCTTCAGGCCGAGCATCGCGCTCTGGCTCACGCACAGGGTCACGCTCGAGATTTCACGTTCCTCGCGTGGAATGCGATCGATCGCCTCACTCGCGCGCACGAGCATGGCTCGGTGATAGTTCACGACGTGAATCCCGAGTGGCCCTGGGCCGGTGCTGACGAGCTCGTCCGGTTGCCGAACCAGCCCGTCAGCGTTCTTCACTAGTAGTCCCAGCTCGAGCAAGATCGAAAGCGCACTGCGCGCCTCTGCGACGGAGATAGCTGGCTCGAGCATGCGCGCCACCCAAGCTGGGTCGTCGCGAAAGTCGGCACGCGCAGCGAGCTCGCGAATGGCCGGGATGTACCAAGTCGAGTGATACGCTGCCTGCGCGACGTCGAGTTCGTGCACTTCGCGAAAGCGCCGATGACGGGCGAGTTGGTCGTAAGCGCGGTTACGCTCCCCCGAGCTGCTCGCTTGGGTGAAGGTGACCAGCTCGCAGAAGTAGGTCGCTTCGGCGGGTGCTAGACCACAGCCACGAGCGAAGCTTGCGGCCATCTCTTGGCTGAGGTTCCGCTTCCCTTGCATCACCAGGTGCAGATAATTCGTGGAATTCAACCCGGCGCGCTTGGAAAAGGCCCGATGTGAGAAGCCGCGCTCGCTGGCCTTCTTTTGCGCGTACAGGTCGCGCAAGAATTGGCGGTAATCCAGGTAGCTAAAGATGTGTACTGGGCCGCCCCCGCTCATTCCATCTGTATACAGCAATCTGCGATAAATTGCGGCGTATACGCGCAAGTTTCGTGTACTGGATGTACACGCCGCAGCCCGTGGGCTCAGAGCTCCACGCGAAACTGCTCCCAGTCTTGATCGAAGCCGACGGGCAGCTCCAGTGCCCACGCCGCTTCACTCAAGCAGGATTCGAGTAATGGATTGCGCGCACTCGACTGCGGAATTGCGTCGACGCGCACGATCTCGGCCTGGGTCGTCTCGAGATCCAGCGCATAGCCGCGAGGGGTGCCGCCGCAAAGACGATAGTCGGCGGCGAGCGCGCTTTCCAAATACGCCTGTCGGTCGAGCGGCGAGGCATGCGAGCCGATGCTGCAGCCTCCTCCCCTGAGGCTCGTCGAGCCGAAGCCATAACCGACGCCTTGCAGGGTTTGCTCGAGGCCTTCGGTGGAAGGACGAACGCCCGGCTCGATGGCGAGATAGCTGGTCACGGGCGAGACCGCGTGTCCGAGCAACGCGAGCGGCATCATCTCGGATTCATCCAGCTCATTGAGCACGGACGAGCCGAACGCCAAGCCCGCCCAGCGCGATTGGCTCGCGGTGCTCGGGGTAGCGAGCACACGCACGGGTTCTAGCCACAATTCACCGTCGAGATTCAGACTTCGAGTGGCGCGTCGATCGAGATACAGCCTTTCCACGCCGCTACCCTCCGCGAGCGAACGGCTGAAACCGCCTTCCTCCAGCTGCGAGAGCAGGCCCTGATTGTCCGAGAAAGCACCCAAATTGTCGATGCGCGTAGGTCGCGCCCACTCTTCGAATACGCGTCGGCTGCTGCGCTCGTCTTCGTCGTTGACGCTGGCCATCGCGCTGGCGCTCCAGACCATGCCGTGTCGAGAACGCAGTGCAGCCGACCAGGGATGGTCGTCTTTGCGCGAAAGCTCGGCCTCACCCCCATTTAGTAGACCGATGTGCACGATGGCGTTGCTCTGGGAGAGCGCGCCCCGCAATCGCTCGCCAGTTAGCCAGGAGCGCACGCGGCCATCGGTGACCAGTACGATTCGACGCGGACGGGCGGGGGGCGTACCCGCGAGCAACTGATCGGCCTCGAACAGCGCCAGGTCGACATCGCTGCCGTTTTTGCGCGGCAGCGCGAGGCTGGACAGCGCGCGTCGCGCGGACTTCACGTCGGCAAATCGCCCGAGCACGCGCGTTGGTCGGCGATCGAACGTCATCAGCTCCACCTGTGCGTCCGAGAAATGCGACAGATAGGCGTCGAGCGCGGCCTTCGAGGCGGCTTCGAACTCGCTGTCGACCGAGCGCGACCCATCGATCACCACGACCAAAGAGGCGTGCTCCGGGACGCGAGACAAGTGAGGTCCGGCGCGCACCGCGAAGCGCGTGAGCACGCGACCGGCCGCAAAGGGCACCGTCACCAGATCGGCCTCGAGTGCACTGGCGGCGGGCACCAGAGCCAAGTCGATGGCATTGGTGCGGTCGAAGGCGATATTGCCGTCGGGCGGCACCGGCGCGCCGTTCGAGAGCAGGCGATCTTCTCGACGCATGGCTTCGACGTGGAGATCAGAGAGCCTCGCTTCGGTGCCCATGGCGGGCAAACTCACGTGATACGCGCCCTCGCGGTACTCGGTCGGCATCTCGAGCGTGTACTCGACGACCTTTTCCGCGTGTGCCGGGCAAGGGAACACTTGCAGCGCCAGGAGTGACTGATCTCGCCAGGAGAGCAACGCGGGGTCCTTCGGGTAGTAACCGCCGATCCCGGTCAGCTCGCGATATCGTTCAGCGGCTTTTTCGGCCTCCATCAGCTCGCCGATGAACCAGCGCGGCGACTCCGGTCCCACACTCCGCGTGCGCAGGGCAATCGCTACGGCGCCGTTGGGCAAATCGATCATCCACGTCGCTTGATCGCTGGTCTGTGCCGAATTGAAGACGCTCCGCTGTACGACCAACTCCGCGTGATCGTGGCCGAAGCGCAACCTGATTTGGGACTTGCGCTCGCTCAGCCCGCTCGTACGGGTGCTTGCGAAAGAGTCCGCTGCAGCCTGCTGGCTCAGGCAGCAGCTCGCGCCCAGAAGGATCAGTCCGGTCATCGTGGATCTGCAACGGGATACGGACATCTCCGTTCCAGACAGATCTCGTCCGGCAAAGTTCCGAAAAAAGGCGAATCCGCGCTCAGGGGTGGGTCGGAACGACCAGCGTGGTCACCGAGTTCGCCGGCATCGTGGCCGTGAAGCTCCAGCCGGCGATCGGGATCGCGCTGAGCGGCGCCAAGTTCTCGCTGCTCGAGGTGCGATGCACGTCTACCGCAGCACCTACACTGGCCAGCGCGGTCAGATCGAAGGTGAAGCTCTTGGCGGCAGTGTCTGCATTACGCACGACCAGCGTCACTTGTGAACCATCGGCCGATTCGGCGGCTACGATGTCGGCAGTGTCGATCTTCAGAAAAGTCGCGCCCGGGCGAATGTAGCGGCTGAAGCCGGCGTGCATGTAAAAGCGCTTGAGCAGGGTGAACGATTGCTGGCTGTTGTTCACCGCTAAACTAGCCCAATTCCGGGCTGGATCGGCGACTTGCCAGTCGATCCACGCTTCCGGCTGCAGGTCCTTCAGATCCGTGATGATGCGGCCGGCCATGAACAGTGCGGCATCGGTGTCATTGTCCAACGTGACGCTGAGTGGGCCTGATTCGGACTGCCAGAGGCGTTTGCTCTTGCTGGTCGCCAATGTCCGGAGCTCTGCGCGCTTGGAGCCGGCGTAGCTGTGCGCGTTGATCTGGCTCATCGCGTCGATGGTCTTGGCATCGAAGGCGCGGATATTGTTGTACGCGTCGTCCATACTGTTTTCATCGGAGGCGCTGACCTGGACCCCGGTCACGCCGTTGCTTTGTAACGCCGCGCTAACGGCTTTGATGATCGTCTGTTGGTTCGAGGGGCTGAAATGGCACCCTTCTTGGCCACCGTTGGATTTCCACCACGAGGCGTTGGGCTCGTTCAGCGGTTCGAGCGTGCGAAACGTGATCCCGAATGCGTCTTGGTAGTGCTTGGCGACTTGCACCAGATACGACGCGAAGGCGTCGTACGAACCGCTCTTCAGGTTGTTCGAGCCGTCGGTATTGCCCGACGCGCAGCCGCTGGTCGTCATCCAATACGGGGGTGAGTTGGAGAACGCTTCGAAGATCGGGCTCGTGCTGCGTTCGGCGAGGCGCAGCAGGACCGCGCGTTGCTCTGCGTCCGCGGTCCAGTCGAAGGTGCCGTTCTCTTGCTGGTATCCGGGCATGTCCCGGAAGGTATCCATGTGCTTGTGGGCCGGGTTTTCGCCGCCGCCGATGTTGAAACGGAACACGTTGTAGCCAAGCCCGTTCACCGGATCGGAGACTAGATCCACGAGCGCGTTGCGTTTGTCAGTGGCCCAGCCGCCGACGTTCCTGGCCCACCAGCACAGGCTCGTGCCCCAACCCTCGAACTTCTGCTGGCGCAGCCCGGGATTCAGCTTCACGAGCTTGGCGCCCGGCGCCGCGCTGACCGTCGGTCGCGGAGCCGAGCCGCCCGCGCCTGCACTGCCGGAGAACCCTCCGCTCGGCGCGCCGCCCGCGCCGGCACCAATGAATCCACCGCCGTTCCCCGATGAGCCGGAGCCGGCAGCGGGTTGTCCGGCGGATGCGCCACCTGCGCCGCTTGCGCTCATGCCCGCGAAGCTCGCTGAGCCGCCGGTCGCCGGCTGGCCTGCAAAAGCTGGACTGCCCGCTTGGGTCGATGCTCCTGCGGCACCGGGATTCGAGTCACTCTTCCCGGTGCACGACCACCCAGAGCTCAGCGCGAGCGGCAGGGCGAGCAGCGACGAGGCAATGTTTCGGGTTCGCATGTCAGTGCCCATAGTCCGCCGCGACGATATTGGCTTGCACCGCGTCGTCGCTGGCTTGCGAAGGATAGCCGGAGGTCATTGCCCCTTCGAAGAGGCAACGCGTATGTCTGAATAAATGGCACGCGCGCCAGAAAAATTGCCGGTCATTTGACGAGCCCGGTGAGCGAGTGACGCGCCATCAGCGGAATTTTCAGCCGGGTGTGGCACAACCCGCCCCGGGGTGCGGTCAATCGTGACCCGCACCAAAAAAATGCGCCGAGCCTTGTCGATCTGCGTAACCGTTGTTCGTCGCCTCAGCGAACCCGAGTTTTGGAGTGCCTCAAATGCAGTTCCTCATGTTGATCAAAATCGCCAACGATACCGAGTATGAGGCCGGGAAGGGGCCACCCGCCGATCTAGAGACGGCGATGGGTGAGCTGATCGGCGAATGGTCGAAGACCGGCGCGTTCGTGTCTGCGGCCGGCCTCAAGCCGACCTCGCAGGCAGCGCGGGTGCGGCTAACCGACGGAACCGCCAGAGTCTTCGACGGTCCGTTCGCGGAATCGAAAGAGGTGATCGGCGGCTTCTTTCTGCTGGAGGCGAAGGACAAGCCGGCTGCCGTGGAGATGACGAGGCAGTTCGTCGACTTGCACGGCAAGGTCATGGGTAAACATTTCGTGCTCGAGTGCGAAGTGCGACAGCTCGACGGCTGAAGCTGCTACGTCCGGGGGGGCTTAGCGCGGAGCTAGCTCGCACCTGCCAGAGTGGCAGGCGGGAGCCCAGCTAGTGGGAAGCGGGGAAGCGCATGCATCGCATGCCGTCGGCGCGCCGTCGCACAGGTCCGCGGTTCCGTTCAGCGCAACCCAGCCTGCACCATCGCACTCGGGGCAGCATTCTGCGCCGTCGCGCAGCCGGCAATCGCTCGTTTTCTGACACTCCGTGAGTGGGCTCTCGCGAATGTCCAGCAGCGTGCAGCGCGCGTTCCGGCACACCGGCTTGAAGTACTTCTCGGTCTGCTCGTTTTCGGAGACGGGCGGGCAAGATACGCAGGGAGGCTGGACGGCGCAGCGCGAGTCCAGATATTGGCCCGAGTGCGCGAAATTGACGGCAACCAAGCGTTCGCTTGCTACCGGTTCGCACTCGCCGCAGCAGCCGGTACTGAACCGCGAACAGTTGCTGTCGTTCACGCATGCCGCCCAATCATCGGTGATGGCGGGGCAGGCTTCCATACAGGCGTCGCGTGAAGGGTAGCGGTTCGCGTTTCCGCCGCAGCCACCGAACACGAACGGCTCACACAAACCCGTCTTCGGGTTGTGCCAGAAAGACGGAATGTAGGCTTCGCACTGGCCAGGCTCCTGCGGCGCGGTGCAGGCATCCGCTGCGCTCGTCCCCGCCCAGCCAGCGGTAGGACTCGCGCCGGCGCTGTTGCTCGCACCGGCGATTGAGGCTGCGCCCGCTTGATTGCTCGAGTCGACGGCTGCGTTGCCGCCGCAGGCAACGAACCAGCCAAGCGCCGCGCAACAAGCGAGTGAACCCGTGCGGCGCCGAGCAGGGGCAGCTGGCCGAGCACCGAACATGGCCATTCTATAGCACCGTCCAAGTCGAGCTGTAACTCGCGCAAAAGGCCGGAGGCGCGCGCTCAGCCTGCCAACCGCTCCTTGACGAGCGCTTTCCGCTGGCCGCGCGGCCCGGGTAGCGCTAGTCCGCGCTCGATGTCCGAAAACCTGATCATCGCTGATGGCCTCGTGGTCGTCCTGAACTACACGCTCCGTTCCGACGAAGGGGAAGTGATCGACTCCTCGACGGCCGACGATCCGATGGCGTACCTGCACGGTGCGGACAACATCGTTCCCGGGCTGGAGCAAGCGCTCACCGGCAAGACCGTCGGCTTCACTGGCAAAGTGAAGGTCGAACCGGAGGACGGCTACGGCGAGCGCGAAGATCTGCCGCCGCAGGCCGTGCCCCGTTCGGCATTCCCGCCCAACATGAAGCTCGCCGCCGGCATGCAGTTCATGACCGAAGGGACCAACGGCGAACACGCGCCGATTTGGATCGCGCGCGTCGAAGGCGACCAAGTGTTCGTCGATCCGCAGCACCCGCTCGCCGGCAAGACGCTCAACTTCGACGTGGAAGTGTTGGCCGTGCGCACCGCAACCGCAGACGAAATGGGCCACGGACACCCGCACGGCCCGGACGGTCACGGCCATCACCACTGACTTGGGGTTGATGGTCACCCGCCACGCCGCGCCCGTCGAAGCCTTCGGCGGCGCGTTCCGAGGCGCCGCCGATTCGCTGACGATGAGCTCAGCGTGAACGGCGAGCAAGCGATCGGGCATTCCAGCTCGTTGTCCTCGTTGGCTCGGGCGTCCGCGAGGTCGGTCTTCTGACAGGGCGCCGGACGGCGCGGCGCTTCCCGAACGCAGAAAATCAATGAGCTTCGGATGGGCTCGTTTCGGGCTTCGAACCGAATCCTTGGAGCATGTGCGCGACGCCGCGCCGTAGCAACGCCTCATCGATCTTGGTCGGGTCGACTTCTGCGAAGGCCGCGCCCTGCCAGATCTGATTGCCAGAAGAGACCGAAAAGATATCGATCCCGATGAAGCCGAGTGCAGGGCCCTCCTCGCGATAGGTGCTCGCGCCCGAACCGCTGCCGGCGGCCAGCTTGATGGTTACGTCTGGCTTCTCGGTGACTTCCCTGAAGCCGCGAGCTTCGAGCGCGCTCTTCACTGCGCCTCGCAGTCGCTGCTGAACGTCGAGTGAGCGCTGAGTGATCTCATAACCTTGACGCGGCGCTGCGGCGGTCCCGAACTCGAAAGTGTGATAGTTCGAGAATGACACGTTGGGTGCAGACACGGCAGATGCGGTGGCATGGTCAGGCGGCGGGGTAGTTGCAGACGCACAAGCGGCCAGCGCGCAGCAGAGTGAAAGGACGAGCAACTTCTTCGTGCTAAGTTTTTCCATGTTTATGACTCAGAGATGAAAGGATGGAACGGGCGAATGGCTACGCGACCGAAGCGATTCATCGCGGACCCTAATGGTCCGAAGCGGCGTCGGTCTTTCAAAACCTTGCTCTTCATCGCTTCCAAATCGTTGTTTCCGAAGGATTTCCAACGCCTTTTTGGCTCGCTCACGCTCACCAGTTGTGTGTTAGTTCGGCGGCGCTAAGCCATTGAGTGAGGCCCGAGGTGTCGGATACGTCACAACCTTCGAACGACGCGCCCGCGCGGGGTCTTCCTTTCTGTCGCGCAGCGGCGTCCAACGCTGCACCCAGATACAACGGCCATCAGATGGCGCCGTTCCGCACGGTTGGCCTCGATGCGGCGGCAACGTTGAAAGCTTCATTCTGGCGCTCCACAGCCGGAGAGGCGAAGCAGCTGGGGGACATCGACTACGTCAGTATCGCCATGAATCTTGGAGGCGGCCGTGTCTGGCGCAACAACGAGCCAACGCCGACTGAAGTCGGCGCCATTGCCATGCACCCGTTCGAGGGCGCGCACTGGCGGTTCGACCGCCCCGTCAGCTTCGTGAAATTGTATCTTCCATTCGGGCTAGTGAGGGGTGTGTGCGAAGCGCTGTTCGAGCGGGAGCTCACGCCAGCAGGATTGAGGATGCCGATAGCCGTTCGGGACCAAGGTTTTTGCGGCGTGGCAAACCGAATTCAGTCGAACCTGCTCGTCTCTGCGCCGACCAACCTGATCTTGGACAGCTGGTCGCTCATCCTTTCAGAGTTCGTGGTGCGACGATTCTATCGCTATGCTAGCGGGCAAAGCCCCCCGTCATTGGGCAAGATCCCTGCGCGCAGTGTCGCTCACGTGGTCGACTACATCGAGGGTAGCATCGACCAAGACTTGCGACTCGGCCAGCTCGCGAACGTCGCAGCAATGAGCGTATATCATTTCGCGCGCCGCTTTAGAGAGACGGTCGGGGTGAGCCCGCACGCCTACGTGCTCTCGAGACGCCTCGACCGTGCTCGAGACATGCTCCGTCATCGCCAAATAACCCTCGCACAAATCGCAGCCGCGTGCGGCTTCTCGAGTCAAGCCCACCTGACCACGACATTCTCGAATGCCTTCGGCGTTACCCCGGGCAAGTTCCGGCGGGCCTTGTGAAGTTTGCGATCGATCCACGAAGCGCAAGATTCTGAAAGACTGCTGCTTCTCGCGCCGATTATACGATGCGCCACCGGTCGGTGAAGGCGCAGCCGATCGGCCGAGGTGTATGTCGGCCGCCGGAGCAACTCATGGCACAAACCATTCTCATTACAGGAGCGGGCACTGGTTTTGGAAAGCTCGCCGCGTTCGGCTTGGCACAACGAGGGCACCGGGTGCTCGCTACTACCCAAGCTTGGGCGCAGGTCACCGCGCTTCGCGAGGAAGCGAAGGGCAAGGGTCTCGACCTCGAAGTCGACAAGCTAGACGTCACGTCCGAGAGAGATCGCAACCTCGTCGACCGCTGGGACCCGGATGTGTTCATTAGCAACGCGGCGATCATGGAAGCAGGCCCCATCGCTGAGCTGCCACTCGACCTCTTGCGTTCGATGTTCGAGGTCAACTTCTTCAGCAGCGTAGTCTTGGCCCAGAAAGTGGCCGCCAAGATGGTCAAGAAGCGCGCCGGAAGGATGGTGTTCGTCTCGTCTGTCGCAGGACTAGTCACGATTCCATATTCGGCGGGATACTCTGCAACGAAGCATGCCCTCGAATCACTCGCCGAAGGCCTTCGCTTCGAGCTGGCGCCGTTCGGGGTCCAGGTAGCGACGGTAAACCCGGGTTTCTACGCAACGGGCTTCAATGATCGAGGCGTCGACTCTGTCTCGCACTGGTATGACCCGACAAAAAATTTCACGCCTCTTCAGGCGTTCGATGTCGTTGCCGAGCACCTCTCCAATCAACTGCCACCGCAGCCGCTGGCCGACCTGATGATCGACGTCGCACTCGCCGAAAGTGTGCGGCCGCGCAACGTGCTCCCCGAGGAAATCGAGGCGTTCATCAAACAAAGCCAGCGCGACGCTTGGGCCTGAAGCGGGCAAGGGCCTACGCGCGACACAGAGGACGGAGAAACGCCGCGAGGGCCGCGCGCTCACGACCGCGAGCTCGGAACGAATGACTAGTCGATATGACGCGCGTTCAGGCGGGATGCGTGAGGCGCGCTCAGCGACGGGCTGCATCGGTTGCGCTGGGCGCGGGCTCTTCTAGTGCCAGCCGCTGTTGCTCCGAAAGCTCGAGCAACGCGTCGATGTCGATCGGTTTGGTCAGGTAGGCATGGAACGAAGCGTCGCTCTTGGCACGAGTGAGAGTGGCCGTCGGGTTGCCGGTGATGGCGATGAACACCGTCTTCTTGAGTTTCGGATGCACGGAAAGCCAGGTGGTCAATTCCACGCCATCCATGCCGGGTAGGCCCAAGTCGATGATCGCGAGCTCCGGCCGGAAATCGGCGGCCATCAACGTAGCGTCCAGCGCGTCCAGCGCGACGCGAGTCTCGTGCCCGCGCGCTTGCAGCATCCTCGCCAAGAGTACGCCGTAGTCGTGATCGTCCTCGACGATCAAAACGCGCCGCTTCGCAGTCACCTGCTCCCCCTCATCTCGATGCTCTACACTTGCCACTAAGCGCTACCTCGACGCAAGTCGCATACCAACTATGCAGCTCTGCCACAGCCCTGATTAGGCGCAAGAACAGCCTTAGATCCGCACATGCTTCCAGAAAGTTTCGGCCCGAGCGTGTGTCGAGGCGTCACAGCGTAGCAATCGGTCTCAACCTATCTCTGCCAAGCGCGCCTGCAGAAAGCGGCGCTCGGCGGGCTGTCGTGCCAACTCGAGCGCGCGTTCGTAGCTGGCGCGTGCCGCGTCGATCAGCCCGAGTCGGCGCTGGTGGTCGGCTCGCGCGGCGTGAGCCAAGTGATAGTCGGTGAGCGCGCCCGCACTCAGCAGCGCTTCGACTGCCGCCAGGCCAAGCGCGGGGCCATCCCGCATCCCGAGCGCGACCGCGCGGTTCAAGGCCACAACGGGCGAGGGGTCGACCCGCATCAATACGTCGTATAGAGCAATGATTTGGGCCCAATCCGTGGCCGCGTAGCTGGCTGCTTCGACGTGAACGGCGACGATGGCGGCTTGCAGCAAGTAGGGCCCGATGCTGCGCATGCCCAGCGCGCGCTCGATCAGAGCCTGGGCCTCGCTGATGCGTGTGCGGTCCCAGAGTGACCGATCTTGGTCCTCGAGCAATACGATGTCGCCCGCGCTGTCGACACGCGCGTTGCGCCGGGCCTCGTGCAGCAACATCAGGGCAAGCAAGCCCAAGGCTTCGGGTGCATCCAGCAATTGCACGACTAGGCGTGCGAGCCGAATCGCCTCTGCGCACAGCTCGTCACGCGTCAGTTGCGGCCCTTGGCTCGCCGTGTAGCCCTCGTTGAAGATCAGGTACAACACCGAGAGCGTGCTTTCGAGTCGGCCCGGCAGTTCCGCGCGCGCCGGCACTTCGTAGGGCAGGTGCTCGTCGCGGATTTTCGCTTTAGCTCGTACGATGCGCTGAGCGATCGTCGGCGCCGAGACCAGGTAAGCGCGCGCAATCTCTTCCGTCGTCAGCCGGCCCACTTCACGAAGAGTGAGCGCGATGCGCGCGTCCGGGGGGAGGGCGGGGTGGCAACAGCTGAAAATTAGGCGTAATTCATCGTCTTCGATGGTCTCGGGCAGAGCCGGCTCCCAGATCGCGTTCGCCTGCGCAGCGAGCTCGGGCAGCGCGCCTACCAGCCGAGCTTGGCGCCGCCAGCGGTCGATGGTCTTGAAGCGACCCGTGGACACCAACCAGGTGTACGGGTTCTCGGGTACACCTTGGCGCGGCCACTGTTCGGCGGCCGCGGCGAACGCTTCGTGCAGTGCCTCTTCGGCGACGTCGAAGCCGCCCAGCAGGCGGATCAAGGTGGCCAGCACGCGACGCGCTTCGTCGCGGTAGCTCGCCGCCAAGGCGTCGCGCGCGTCGATCATGGGCTCAGAACTTCGGTCGCGGTTTGCTGAAGTCGACGAATGGTCGGACTTCGACGGTGCCCAGCTTGGCGTGCGGGATCCCCGCGCCCACGCGCACGGCCTCGTTCAGATCGCGGGCCTCGATCACCAAGAAGCCGGCCAGCATCTCTTTGGTCTCCAGGTACGGTCCGTCGGTTGCAGACATCTTTCCGTCGCGTACCTGGATGGTCATCGTCTGATCGGGCAGCTGCAGCGCGCCTTCGCTGATCAGCTGGCCGCTGGCTCGCAATTCTTCGAGGTACAGCGCCCCATCGCGCAGCGCGGCCTCGGCTTCGGGGCTTTGATTGAAAGCGACCTTGGGATCGAAATAGACCAGACAGGCGTAGCGCATGATGAAGATTCCTTGGGTTCGAGCGACTAACTACGCTGGTCGTTTGGCCACCGCGTAGATCGACACGCTATTCGCTCTGTTCGCCCGATTTGCGCTTGCGAGTGCGTCACTTGTCGAGACCCTTGGTCGATTGTTCGGCCAGTTGCGATCCCAACCCAATCCGATAGTGTGTGTCGAGGTAGGGACAAGGGCGATAGCCTGAAGGTTGCGCATGTTTCGGCAAGTTCGCTTCGATTGCGGAGCCTGCGGTGAGGGCTTCGTCGACTGGCACGACGACGACTGGGAGCGTTCGCCGGTTTTCTGTGTTCACTGCGGCGCCGGGATCGTTCCGGGCGCGGCGGTGGAGCCAGCCGCGGTCGAGAAGCCGCGTTCGTCGGACGACGAAGGTCGGCCCGCGCGCGCTCTCGGCGTGCTCAAGGGCGACGGCGAGGGCTTTCGGGACACCCTGCCGGGGCTGCTGCTGGAAGACTTCACGCCGCGGAATTCGGATGCGCCCGAGACGAGTCGCGATCGCGATACGGAGCCCACGTTGCCGCGGGCACGCGTGCGCGGTGCGTCGCAGGCCACTTCGACCGTGCCGAAAGGCAAGGCCACGATGGCCGCGGCGTGGGCGCAGCATCGCCGCACACTAGCGCCGGTGGGGGCCCTGTTGCTCGGCTTTGCTGCCGGGGTGCCCGCCGCGCTGCTCGCAGAAAATCCGCTACTCCAGCTGATGAATCCGGCCGCGTATCAAAGCCAACAGTTGAGCGAGAAGCTTTTACTGGTGTCCGATGCGATCGACCACGCAAGCTGGGATCGCGCTCGGGACGTGCTGGATCGCGCCGGGGCCGCGGCACCCCGAGGGGATACTCGCGTGGCGACCCTGCGTGCGCGTCTCACTTTGGGACTGATCCTCGCCAATCGTCCAGCAGACGCGGGACGAGAGCTTTCGGCGGTGTCCAAGTCAGCGTCCGTCCACCCCTCGGCGGCAGACCTGCAGCGTGTTTACGACGCGCTATTCCCGAGCAAGCCGAGCATGGCGACAGCGAGCAGCGCGATGCCTGCGGCGGCAGCCAGCGCAGCTGCGCCCAAACCGAAGGTGGTCGTGACCAAGCGCGAGCTGTTGAGCTTCGCGCGCGATCGCCAACATCGCGCGCAACTCGAAGACGCCGAGCGCTTGTACGGCGAAGTCCTGCGCACGCATCCGAATGACGCCGAAGCGCGCTGCGGTTTGGCAGAAGTACAACTGCTACGCGGCGGGATGGACGACGGAGCGAAGTTGTTCGAACGCGCGCTCGCAGACAATCCGAACTATCTCCCGGCGTGGGTCGGCCTGGCAGACGTTGATTGGTTGCGTGGGCGTCCTGAGCGCGCCGCGTGCCGCTACCAAGCGGTGATCGATCGCTTCCCGGTAAGCAGCTATCCGCCGTACATCGCGCAACGCGTCGAACAAGTCGAGAACTCCGGCGTGAACCTGCCCAAAGCGCACGCGGATGTGAACGCCGTGAGCGCCTGCGGCGACTGAGTTCGCCATTCTCCACCAATTCTCCACGCGCGCTCCCGCGCACCCGGGTTCATGCTTTGCGGCATGGCGACCACGCTGCTTGCTTGGGCTCACGGCCGTAAAAAGAGCTTCGGCTATGCGATCAAAGGACTCTGCGCGCTGTATCGCGAGACGAACGCACGCATCCACGCGGTGGCCACCACGTTGGTCATCGTGACGGGGGCGACCCTGGGTCTGACGTCCCTCGACTGGACCTTGCTGGCCATCGCGGCGACCGTGGTTTGGGTCGCCGAAGCCTTGAACACCGCGCTCGAAGCGCTCTCGGACGCAGCTGTCCCCGAACACAGCCCGCATATCGCGGTAGCCAAAGACGTCGCTGCGGGTGCGGTGCTCCTGGCGTCCCTGGGAGCGGTCGCGGTCGGCTTGCTGGTCTTTCTTCCTCACCTGTCCTCTCGACTAGGTTTCCCTGGCTAGCTCGCCGTTACCGCTCGGCTGGACGTGAACGAGCGCGTCCTACTCCGTGCGCACCGACCGAAGGACGAGCGCAGCGTTTGGACGTCGGAACAATCCGCCTGGATGAACTGACTATCCGCACGGACGAACCCCGCAACGCGCCCTGGCGAGGGCCGCTCGGAGCCACGCGAACGACGCAGAAAAATCGAAAAAGCAGCGGCACGATGTCGATCGGCTCGGCGCTGGTACGACGTACTGACGAACTCGCAACAGCGGCTTGAACTGAGACGGCCGCGCGGCGGATCAGCGCAGTCGTCCAGCCGATCACGCCGCTCGTACGGACTAACGCCTTAACAAAACTTAGCGGAACTGCCTCGGATCCTCGCGCGTAAGCCGTACGAACAAGAACCGCGCACACGAAGCAAACATGGCCCGTCAAACAGACCCCTCGCTCACGCACTACATCACCGCGGCCCACGCCTATCCCGAGCTCACTCGCGAAGCCGAGCACGAGCTCACGGTCCGCTGGCTGACCCAAAAAGACGAAGTCGCCCGCGAAGAACTGGTTCGCGCTCATCTTCGCTACGTCGTTTCAATCGCTTTCAAGTACCACCGCTATGGCCTACCGCTCGCGGAGCTCGTTGCGGAGGGCAACTTCGGCTTGGTACACGCCCTGCAGAAGTTCGATACCAGCCGCGGCACCCGTTTCGTCACCTACGCGTCGTATTGGATTCGCGCGTACATTTTGAACTACGTCATCCGCTCCTGGAGCATGGTCGGCGGCGGTTCAGGGGCTCTGCGTTCGAAGATGTTCTTCAAGATCCGACGCGAACGCGTGCGCATCGCCAACCTGGTCGGTGACGGCGAGGAAGCCAACGAGCTCTTGGCCCAGGCCTTGGATCTGCCGCAGGCCAAAGTCGCAGCCATGGTTCGCTCACTCGACGCGCGCGACGTCTCGCTCGATGCGCCCGTGTACAGCGACTCCGCGACGACCCTGGCCGATACGCTGGTGGCTTCTGATTGGAACCAGGAAGAAGGCTTGGCCCACTCCGAAAGCGACGGCTTCGCTCGTGAAGCGGTGAGCGAGGCGCTGATCGGCCTCGACCAACGCGAACGCTACATCGTCGAAAAGCGGCTGATGGCCGACAACGAAGACGAACTCTCGCTCGCCGAAATTGGCCGCCAGCTCGGCGTATCCCGCGAACGCGCGCGCCAACTCGAGGTCCGCGCCAAGAAAAAGCTGAAGACGCGCATCACCGAGCTCTCGCGCGCCAACGGCTGGCTCGACGTCCACGACGCCGCCTAGTCGCCCCGCACGGAGTTTCGCCCGCACCCCGGCTGAAGTCACCTCTGACCTCACCCGGGGTGCTGGCTCGACGTCCACGACGCCGCCTAGTCGCCCCGCACGGAGTTTCGCCCGCACCCCGGCTGAAGTCACCTCTGACCTCACCCGGGGTGCACTCATTTCGGCTCCGCCCGAATGGGTCGATCGAGGGTGGGCGGTCGCGATCCAGCAGCGCAGCTCGCAGCGCACTGAATTCCGCGCTGTGAGGGTCGGGCGCGCCGCCGAAGGCTGTGACGGGGCGCGGCGTGATGCGTGACCATCAACCCAAATGCTTCGGCACCTTCACTGAGTTTTGCGGGAGGCGTGCAGGTACTCCATGAGCGAGTCTTGGTCATTCGCGGCGGCGAAGGCTTGGCGTTCGTCGATGGCGCCGGAGCGACATAGGTCGGCGAGGCTGCGTTCGAGCAAGACCATGCCTTCCTTGCGAGAGGACTGCATGGCGCTGGTCAGTTGCGGGGTTTTGCCTTCGCGGATCAAGTTGGCGACGGCGGCATTGCGGCGCAGCACTTCCAAGGCGAGCGCGCGCCCGCTGCCGCGGGCATGAGGCAGCAAGCGTTGTGCGATCACCGCGCGCAGCGACTCGGACAGTTGGACGCGCAGCTGCTGTTGGCGCGGCCCCGGGTAGGCATCGATGATGCGATCGATGGCGGAGGCTGCGCCGCGGCTGTGCAGCGTAGCGAACACCAAATGTCCGGTTTCGGCCGCGGTCAGCGCAAGGCTGATCGACTCCGCGTCGCGCATTTCGCCGATCAGCAATACGTCCGGATCTTCACGCAGTGCGTCGCGCAGGCCGGTCGCGAAATCAGGCACATCCAAGCCGATTTGGCGCTGGCGCACGATGCTGTTGGTGTGCCGCGTATCGAATGCGTATTCGACGGGATCCTCGAGCGTGAGCAGCATTACCGAACGTTGACGGATCAGTTCTTGGCATAGTGCCGCGGCGGTGGTGCTTTTGCCCGAGCCGGCGGGGCCGGTGAGCAGTACCAGGCCGTTCGGTAGAGTCGCGAGATCTTTTAGCTCGTTCGGGAAGCCCAGCGCGGACAGGCTAGGGATTTCGGGCGGTAGTAGGCGCACGGCCAAGGCGGGAATGCCGCCCGCGAGGAACGTGTGCAGCCGCAGCCGACCCGCGCTGGGACTGCTGAGCGCCAGGTCGGCGCTCGAGTGCGCAGTCGCACCCTCCGATGCGGCGCCCAGCAGCTCGCGAATGTCGTGCGCGCCCGCTCGTAGGAACGTCAATTGGCCGTCGATGCGCGCGTACGCGGCTTCACCCTGGCGCACGTGAATATCACTGGCATGGAGCGCCGCGGCCTGCGCGAGCAACGCTTCGAGCGCAGGCGTCACGGTGAGCGGTGCCAGTCGCGCAGCAAGGGGGGACCCGAGTGGAGGAAGTGGAGCCATTGCAGGCGGCGCGGGTGACGCGACCGGTATCGCCGGTGCACCGGACGCGATCGGAGCGACGGGAGCGATCGCGGCGACCGCTGCGGCTCGGTGTCGCGCGTTCGTCAACGTGACGTCGAAGCCGACTTCGTGTTTGGCGCGCGGCATGAACTTCACTTGGTAGACGCCGAAGCCTTCGCCTACCTCATGCGCAAAGCTGTACGCTTCACCGCGCGCCAAGCTCGCCTCGGCTTGCGGTGACAGCAACGAGCCGAGCATTTGCCGCAGCACGCGCTCGCCGGTCTCCGCCAAGGTCAGATTCCCGGGTACGCCGCCGGTGAGTACGACGGGGGCTCGCTCGACCCCGAGGCGCAGCTCGTCCGCCTGCTGGGCGGCGACCATTTTGAGCAAGCTGTGGAGGGCGTTCATCGTTCTATCTTGGCGCTCGCGGGCTCGAAGCACGAGCCAATCCTGCTCAGAACGCTCGGCGCGGACGTTTTCATCCCGGTTCTGTTTCGGCGCTGAGCCAGGCCTCCAAACGCGCTAACGGCGCGCCGGCAGCGCGCGCTGCGTGAGCCAAGCGGAACAGCGCGGCCACCTTGCGCTGGCGCAGCCGAGCGCGCCCACCGACCGCCGCCCACAGCGCCTCTACTTCGTCGGGCGTGAGCAGGCGCCAACTGCCGAGCGCGAGCCCTTGGTCCGAAAGTGGACCGATGTGTGAGCGGTGCAAGTGCTCCAAGTGCAGATCGAGCACGCGGCACATATGCCGGATCTGCCGCTTCTTTCCCTCGGTCAGGATCAGTTCGAGCTCGGTGGCGTACTCGCTTCGAGCCACGATGCGCGCCTGCTTCGCCGAGAGCAGCTGGCCATCGTGCTGCACGCCCGCTTGCAGCTGCGCGAGCCGCGGGTCGTCTGGCTCGAGCACGTCGTCGAGCCACAGCCAGTATGTCTTCGTGGTCTCGTGGTCGGGCCGCAAGACCGCGTTGGCCAAGTTTCCGTCGTTGGTGCACAGCAAAATTCCGCTGGTTTCGCGATCCAGCCGCCCTACGGGGAAGCAGCCCGCGGGCATCGCGCGCAGGTAGGGCGACAAATCGGCCTTGCCGTCGGGATCATGAGTGGTGCTCGTGACGTGCTTCGGTTTGTTCACGAGCGCATAGCTGCGCGCGGGCAAGCACTCGATCCTTGCGCCGTCGAACAGAGCCTGATCATCTTCGTAGGTCAACGTGTCGAGCGGCAGGAGCTGCGCTTCGTCACTCTCTGGGGTAATGACGCGGATCCGCCCGGCGGCCCAATATTCGGCGACGACGGCCAAAGGCAGCACGAGGCTCTCGGCGATGCGCTTGCTCAAGCGGCGCGGCAACGGTCGTTCTGCGTCGAGGCTCGCCACGCTCGCTCCGTACCAGCTGCGCTATTGGCCGGCAATGCGCGGGCTCATTCAGCGGTGACCGTGTCCACCGCCATGGTAGCCGCCACCGTGGTAGCCGCCACCGCCGTGACCGGCGTAGCTCGGCGCGTGATAGGCCCGGGCGTGGTACACGCTGCCGCCGCGGTATACGCCGCCGTGAACGACATACGCCGGATGGTACCAGGGGTGCGAGTACCAGGCGAAGCCCACGCGCCCGCGCACGCCCCAATAAGGCGCGGGGCCGACCCCGAACACCCACGGCGAAGCGACCCAGTGCCAACCATACGCAGGGTAGTAGGCATAGCTGTATGCGACGTCGCTATCGGGATATACGTACGTGTAGGCTTGCCCGTAGGGCATCCAGAGCCAACCATACTGCGTGGTGTACACCCACTGTCCCGCGGGCGCGGGCGGCGCTCGAGTTTGCGCAGGCGCCGGTGGAGTAGGTGGCGCAGGCGGCAGCCCGGGTGCGGGCACCGTGGTCGTGGGCGCGGCAACAGCCGGCTCGACGGCAATCGGCGGCTCGGTCGCGCTGTTCTCCTGAGCTTGCAAAAGCCCAGCGCTACACGAGAGCGATGATATGAGCGATGCGACGATCCGCTTGTTCATGGCGATAGCTCCTTGGCATGCGACGTTTCGTGGGGCTCGTGGCTTCCGTGCCGCTCGCCGCGATTGCGACTGGTGGCGAGCGGTAAGAGCACGGTGAAGGTCGCCCCTTTGCCTTTGACACTGCTGACCTCGATGCTGCCCCCGTGGTCTTGGACGATGCCGTAGCTCACCGAAAGACCGAGACCCGTGCCCTCACCGACGCCTTTGGTCGTGAAGAACGGGTCGAACACGTGCGTGAGATCGCGCTCGTCGATGCCTTCCCCGTCGTCTTGAACGACCACACAGGCGAACGGGCGAAATGTGGCTCCCGCCGTTTCTCGGGTCTCGACCGTGACCCGAACGTGGGCGCTGCCTCCTTCGCGCATCGCCTGCAGAGCGTTCAACAGCAAATTGGAAAATACCTGCTCGACCTCGGCCGGATTGACGATCACCGGCACCGTGCGCGGCAGCCGCTCGATCAGCAGCTGACAGCCGCGTCGCCTTGCCGTCGGCAGCAGCAAATCGATCGCGTGCGCCACGACATCGTTCAAATCCACGGTGCTGCGCGACATCCCGCCGCGACGCCCAAAATCCAGTAGATGCCGGATGATCACCGTCATCTTTCGGGTCTGCTCCAAAATCGATGCCGAGTATTTGTTGATGCTTGCCGGACTCGGCTCGCTGCTTTGGAGCATCTCGGCGCTGCCCGAGATCACGTTCAGCGGCGTGCCCAGCTCGTGCGCGACGCCCGCGGCGAGCTTGCCGATCACGTTGAGCCGCTCCGCGTGACGCAGCTGTTCCACCGCGAGCTCGCGTGAACTCCGCTCCCGCTCGACGTAGGTACGCAGTATGACCAACACCCAAACTACCAAGAGCATCAGGCTCAGGCTGGCGAATTGGTTCCAAATCAGGGTTGCAGTTCGCAACGGGCGGGTGACACTCACGAACTCCGTGAGCGTCGCGCAGCAGGTGGCGAGGACGGCCAGGAAGAAGCCGAAGTCGCGGCCTCGAAGCCAGGCGCCGAACGCGAGCGGGAACAGATAAAGCAGGGTGAAGGTGGTCTCGACGCCCGTAGCGTAGTCACCCGCGCCGACCAACAGCGTCGCGCTGATGGCCAAGGGGACTACCGCGCGCTCTTCGACCGCTCGGTTCATCAGCCGTTCGACCGCGCTGGTCGTCCGTTGGGCGAGGCGCTGGGTAGCGGTGTTTGGAGTCGAAATCATCGCGTCTGCGCAACGGAAATGCATCATCCGTACCCATACGAATCGGCGCGCTAAGTCGTTGGCAGCGAGTAAAAATTTCGGGTCATTCCGACCCAACGGGGAGAAACCACCCAATCCTCGAAACGCGCGGGGCCCGTAGACCCAGCATTTCCAGCAGGAAACAGCTTCGGCACGAGCAATGCACTGTCTCGCTTCGATGCAATCCCGGACGAGCTGTCCCGAAGGAGGCGTAGCCCCGTCATGATGACAACGGAAGAATCCTGGAGCGATGACGACGCTCCGACCTGGCCCCAGGCGGCGCACCCCAAGCGCGTGCTCGTGGCCGAAGACGACGCGGCGATGCGTGACCTGCTGCTCCTGGTGCTGCGCGAGCGGGGCTACGCCGTCGATTGCGTGAGCAGTGGTTCACAAATGATGCGCGTGCTCTCCGAACGTCGCGCGGACGGGTCGCTCGCCGAGCCCTTCGACTTGATCGTGACCGACGTCCGAATGCCCGGAGCTTCCGGGCTCGACGCGATCGACCAATTGCGCCGCGCGGGTGGGATGACACCCGTGATCGCGGTCACCGCGTTCCCACACGATGCGACTCGCAACCGCGCGCACCGCCTCGAAATCCAACTGCTAGCCAAGCCCTTCGATCTGGATGCCCTGCGAAACGCGGTAGAAGTGGCATTGGGATCGACGTCCCCGCCGCGCTCCGAGGATCCTCGACCATGACCAGCGGCTGGCAAGGGCTACCCGTGGGACGCCGAGTGGTGCTCGCCGAGGACGACATTGCCATGCGTGAAATGTTGGCGGCCGTGCTGCGCGAGGGGGGCTATCAAGTCACCACCGTCAACGATGGCTCGGAACTGAGCCTCTTGCTCTGCGAGCCCAGGCCAAACGTGCACTTCGACTTGATCGTTACGGACGTCAACATGCCGGGCGGCTCGGGGCTGGACGTGATCGACCAGCTCCGGCACGCCGGCGACGACACGCCGGTGATCGTCGTGACCGCGTTTCCCCAAACCGAGATCCGAAAGCGGGCGCACGAACTCGGGCTTCGCCTCCTAGCCAAGCCTTTCGAACTCGAGGCGCTGCGCGCGGCGGTGGATTGGGCCATCAAGGCCAACGCGCCGCACCAGCGCAGGCTGTCTTGGTCGCAATAACGCCGCCGCTCGGGATTTCCAAAGCACACGCGCGTGCTACCGTGGCGCGCCTTGGAACTCGAAGCCACGACCAAAGCCTGCTGGGCAAACACCGTCTCTGCGTGCTCTGAGCCACCCCCCGGCGGCGCCTCCTTGCTGTGCGCGAAGCACCAGGCCGAACTCGCGCCGCTCGAGCGCGCGCTGCTGGATCTGGACAACGCCATGCGCGAGGTCCAACGCTTACGTGAGGTGAGGAAGGGTCTAAATACCGCCTGGACGCCCGTACGCCTGACCGTCGATGGCGTCAGCATCGAGCGCGCGGCGCTGAAGCTGGCCCTCGAATACGCGACCTCGCGCGGCCTCGAAGATTGGTCGCCCCCTGAATGGCTGCCCGCGACCATCTTCGGTCAGCACGAACTCCCAGAAGGTTGCGGAGTGGCGCTCGCCGTGCGTGTAGGCGACTCGATCTTCGATTCTGAACGGATCGCCATCAGCTTGGCCAAGTCCGACCGCACTCAGCGCTACGAATGCGTGGTGCTACAACTGCGCGAGCAATGGAAGCTGCTCTGCACCTGGGACAAACCGATCGCCGCACTCGGCACGCTCCACTTCGGCAAAGAAACCTACGTCGCGGGCGACGATACGCGCTTCCACCCGCGTCGCGTCAGCTACCGGAACCAAGACCAAGACCTCGCCATCTCACTCGACTTCGACTGGTCCGGTCACTGGTCAGCGAAGAAGTATCCCAACGTGGCGAAGCTGCGTAAGTAACCGTGTCTCGGGTTACGGCTCACGCGCCATAGCCCCCCTTGACGAGCTAGCTACGGGTTGCTAAGTGAACAGTGTTCACATGGCGCTCCCGTCCCGCCCAGGTGTGAAAACACCCCCGAAAAAGGCTGCTGCCCGGCCGGCGCGGGCGCCGCGCCCATTCGTGCGTGGGCTGGACGACACGCGCGCACTGTTGGTCACTGCCGCGCGGGACCTGTTCCTGGAAGCGGGCGAACCCGGCTTTTCATTGCGCGAAGTCGCGCGTCGCGTGGGCGTCTCGCCCGCCGCCGTGTACCGCCATTTCGAGGGCAAGGAAGCGCTGATCTTTGCCGCTTGCACGCAAGGTTTTGCGGTGTTCTCGAGCTATTTACTGCGCGCACTTTCGGCCGCCACGCCGCTCGATCGCGCGTTGGCTGCGTGCGAGCAGTACCGCGCATTTGGCCTAGAAAATCCGCTCGACTATCGGTTCATCTTCATGAGCCCGGCGGAGCAAGTCCACCAGCCGAAGGAGCACACGGAGCCCGCGCGCGGTGAGGCCGTGCTCCCCCAACACAGCACGTTTCAGTTTTTGGTCGATCGGGTGCGCGAGTGCATGGACGCTGGCGTGATCACGCGGGGCGACCCCGAAAAGACATCGCTGCTGGTCTGGGCGCACTTGCATGGCCTGGTCTCGCTCAGGCTGGCAGGGTTGCTCGCGCCAGTCGGCGACGAGCGGGCATTCGCCGACATGTACCGGCACTCGGTCGCGCAGCTCTTTCGCGCTCTGGCCTGATGCTTCAACGCTTCTTTTTGGCTACCAAGTTAACACTGTTCACAAGTCAGCTCAGAAGGAGAAAACGCATGAAAACGCAGAACGAACGAGTGACCAGCAACGAAACTGAACAACCCGTCGTCGTGTTTCTGATCGGCATGCGCGTGAACCGTTGGTGGAAAGTCAGCCAATGGCTGCGCACCGCGCGGGCCATGCCACGCATGCTGCGCGAACTCGGTCAGCATCCCGAACTCGGCATGCTGGGCGGTGAGGCATGGTTTGGCCGTACGACGATCTTGGTCAGCTATTGGAAATCAGTCGACCACTTGTTCGGTTACGCGAAGCTGCGCAACGCCGAACACATGCCCGCCTGGCGCGCGTTCAACAAGCTGATCGGCACCAATGGTGATGTCGGGATCTGGCACGAGACGTACATCGTGCAGCCAGGCGCTCACGAGAGCGTGTACGTGAACATGCCCGCGTTTGGGCTCGGCAAGGTCGCCGGCTTGCGTTCAGCCTCGCACCGCCCGGACCTCACGAAGCGCTCCGCAGCTGCTTAGTGCGGCTCGCTCAGCGTCTCACGCTGCTGGGCGAGCCGCGGCGGCAGCTGCCGACTGTTGCATTTTGCGAACCCGTTGGATTTTGCAGCGCTGGTTTGACGCCAGACGTGCTGAAGAGCGTGGGCTTCGCGGCTGTGTTCGCGGTCAATCGCGCTATCATGTCGCATGGCTCGAGCCGGCGTGTTGGTCGTGGATGACGACCCTTTCAGCTTGGAAATGTTGGACGAAGGCCTCACCTTGCGGGGTTTTTCCGTCACCACCCGCCCTGCAATCGAGCCCGCGCTGGCCTGCATTCGCGCGGACGAGACGCTCGGTGTGGTGTTGACTGATTTGCGGCTCGCGGCTGAAAACGGTCTGGATTTGTGTCGTGCGGTGCAGAGCATTCGACCCACGCTGCCGGTGATCGTGATCACCGCCTTCGGCAGCATCCGCACCGCGATGGACGCCATGCGCGCGGGCGCATACGATTTCATCACCAAGCCGTTCGATCTAGAGGTGATCGCCGTCTCGCTCGATCGCGCGGCGAAGCACAACGAATTGAACTCCGAGCTCGAGCGGCTACGGCGCGTAATCGTTCCCGAGCAAGGGCTTTCCGGGTTGATCGGTGCAAGCCCTTCGATGCGTAGGGCGTTCGAACTGATTCAGCTCGCTGCCGATTCGGATGCGACGGTGCTGATCACGGGTGAGAGTGGGACGGGCAAGGAGTTGGCCGCCAAGGCGTTGCATGATTTGAGCGAACGCCGCGATCACCCGTTCGTCGCCATCAATTGCGCGGCCATCCCGGAGCACCTGTTGGAGAGCGAGCTGTTTGGGCACGTGCGCGGAGCGTTCACCGACGCGCGCGCGGATCGTCCCGGTTTGTTCCTGAAGAGCGGCCAAGGCACGCTGTTTTTGGATGAAATCGGCGATCTGCCGCCCGCCGTGCAGGTGAAGTTGTTGCGCGCGTTGCAGGAGCGCCGCGTGCGCCCCGTCGGCAGCGATCAGGACGTGCCGTTCGAAGCGCGGATCGTCGCTGCCACTCATCAAGATCTGGAAGCTTGTGTGCAGAGCGGCCGCTTCCGCCAAGATCTATTTTATCGAATCAACGTGATCGAGGTGCCGTTGCCGCCATTGCGCGCGCGCGGGAGCGACGTGCTCTTGCTCGCGCAGCATTTTCTCACGCGATTTTTGGCGCGCCGAGGCAAAGGTGAGGTCAAGCTGTCGTCGGCAGCGGCGGAGCTCCTGCTGCGCTACGACTGGCCGGGAAACGTGCGTGAGCTGGAAAACATCGTCGAGCGCGCGTTGGCGTTGTCCCGCGCGGCGGAGATCACGGTCGAGGATTTGCCGGATCGAGTTCGCCGCGCCAGCGCGGGCGGGGTGATCATCGCGGCGCAAGAGCCGAACGACTTGGTCTCGCTCGAGGAGGTCGAGCGGCGCTACATCCTGCGGGTGATGGAAGCGGTTTCCGGCAACAAATCCCTGGCGGCGGACATTCTCGGCCTCGATCGCAGCACCTTGTACCGGAAGCTCGACCGCTTCGCGGGCGTGGCCAAGCCCAAGCCCAATCCCGAAAAGACATGAGACTCACCTGGAAGCTGACGCTGGCCATTGCGCTCGGCATCGTGCTGGTGCTCACGCTGAGCGCCTGGGTGCGCATTCGCGCGGACGCCGACGCCTATCACCGAGATACGCTGCGTGATCACTACGTAGTTGGCCGCGGGCTGGCTACCGCGGTCGAACTCTTGTGGGCCAGGGAAGGCGAGGAGCGCGCGCTCGAGCTGGTGCGCTTGGTCAACGCGCGCGAGAATCGCATTGGCATCCGCTGGGTTTGGCCGGATGAGGCGAGCGGTCCGAATGCGCCTCGCGTTCCCGCCGGGCTGCCGAGACCGAAAGACTCCGTGCGCACCAGTGAGGTTCCGCCCGATGGCGAAGACGCGGGCTACATCGTGACTTACGTTCCCGTGCGCCTGCACGCCGCACGCGACGGCGCGATCGAGCTCTCCGAATCGTCCGCGGACGAGCGCGAGCTAGTGCGCGGCGCCTTGCTTCGATCGACTGCTACCACCTTGTTGCTGATCGTGATCTGTTCGGCGCTGATCCTGCTGTTCGGTGTCGTCTTCTTGGCGCGGCCGATGAAGCTCTTGGTGCAGAAGGCGGACGCGATCGGCGCGGGCGACTTGGACTTCCCACTGGTCGTCGAGCAGCGTGACGAGATTTACGATCTGGCTACGGCCATGAACACGATGTGCGAGCGACTGAAAGACGCGCGCGACGAGACGCGACGTCAGGCAGAGGCCAAGGATCTGGCAGTGGAGCAGCTCCGCCACGCGGATCGCCTGCGCACGATCGGCGAGCTTTCCACGGGCCTTGCCCACGAGCTCGGTGCGCCGTTGAATGTCGTGCGCGTGCGCGCGGCGATGATTGGCAGCGGCGAGGTCTCGGAGAGTCGAATGCGCGAGCTCGGCTCGCTGATTGTCGCGCAAGCCGATCGCGTGTCGGCCATTATCCGCCAATTGCTGGATTTTGCGCGCCGCGACGCGCCGCAGCGGCGCTTGGTCGACCTGCGGGCGGTGCTTCGCGATGCGGTGCTGTTGGTTTCGCCGCTCGCGGAGAGCACCGGCGTGCGCTTGGAAATCGGCGAGGATAGCGCGCGCGTCTCGGCGTTGGTCGATCCCTCGCAATTGCAGCAGGCGGTGGCCAACATTCTGCTCAATGCCATTCATGCTACCGCGCGGGGGGGCTTGGTATCGGCCAGCGTGCGCGCCGAACCTTCGCCGCTGATCGAAGTGCGCGACTTTGGCGTAGGCATTGCTGCCGAGCACTTGCCCCGCATCTTCGAGCCCTTCTTCACCACGAAAGCGGCAGGTGTCGGTACGGGTCTCGGTTTGTCGGTGACGCTCGGCATCATCGAGGAACACTCGGGTACGGTGCGGGTGCAGAGTACTGTCGGTGTCGGCACCACCTTCCGCATCGAGCTGCCGGTGCCTGATCCGTCGCAATCTCCGGCAGCGTCGGATTTTGCGGCGGCGGCTGTGCCATCGCGCTCGTAGCGGCGTGGGCGCCGTGCGCTGGTTTCCGGTGGAAAACCAGCCCCGAGCACGCGGCACGGCTCGTGCTCTAGCTCGCCTCCGTCATGATCAGCTCTCGTTCTTGGCTGGGCGCGCTAGCTGCAGTTGCGCTCGCTACTTCGGCCGTGTGGGCTTCCCTCCGCACCGCCGTCGGGCCAATTCGGTCAGCGGCACTGAGCGCACAAGCAATCGAAGCCAAGGCATTGCTTTGGCAATCGCTGCAGGTCGAAGCTGCCGAGCCCGCGGAACAGCTCTGGACGGACGATTTTGCCGGTCGTTTGAAGCTCGACGAGACCAAAGTCGCGCGCGTGGGCGTTCCCTTGGCGGGCCGCGTGCTTCGGGTGTTCGCAGAGCTCGGCTACGAAGTCAAAGAGGGCGATCCGCTGTTTTCGGTGTCGAGCTCAGAGCTGGCGAGTTTGGCGGCGGAGCGTCGCCAAGCGGCGCTCGCGCTGGAGACGGCAGAGATCGCGCTTGCACGGATCGGTACCTTGGTTTCCGCGCGCGCACTCCCCGAGCGAGAGCTAGCCGAAGCCAAGCAGCGGCGCAGACAGGCCGAGCTGTCACTGCTAGCCGCGCGCAATCGCCAAGATAGCCTCAATTTGCAGGTAAACTCGGCCACCGAATTCACCGTCCGCGCGCCGCGCGCAGGGCGGATCGTGGAAAAGCGATTGTTGGTTGGGCAGCCGCTCAGCGCGCGCAGCGAACACGCCCTGCTGACGATTGCCGAGCTCTCATCGCTGTGGCTGAGTGCCGAGCTGTTCGAAGCGGATCTGTCCGGAATCTCGCAAGGCACGACGGTCAGCGTCACGGTCCCCGCGTTCCCCGAGCTGATCATCGCCGGTGAAGTGGACGCGGTATCGTCTGTCGTCGATCCGGAGCGACGAAGCGTGCCGGTGCGTGTTCGTCTGGACAACGCGGATCGCAAACTGAAAGTGAACATGTTTGCCAAAGCGCGCTTTCTGACCACGCCGCCGGCTGGCACGGTGAGTGTGCAGGCCGCCGCGGTGCGCAGCGATGGCAGTCGGGAGTACGTGTACGTGCGCACCGGCGATGGGCAATTCGAGCGCCGCTGGGTGAGCTCGGGCTCCGTGGTTGCTGGGCGCGCGCTGATTCAGCAGGGCATTGCTGCGGGTGAAGAGGTCGCAATCCGTGGCATGACGTTGCTCGACAATCGACTCGCGTTGCTGCCCTGAGCTCAGAGCTCGATCTGCGAGCCGATTTCCATCACGCGGCTGGGCGGGATGCCGAAGAAGGCGGTGGCCGGCTCGGCGTTGCGCGTGAGGAAGGCGAACAAGCGCTCGCGCCAAAGCGTCATTTCGGAGTGCTTGGTGGCGAGCACGGTCTCACGACCTAGGAAGAATGTGACGAACTCCAGCGAGTAGCTGTTGAACTCGGCGCGCCTCAGCAAATCGGGCACGTTGGGCGTCTCCATGAAGCCGTAGCGCGCGACTGCGCGCCAAAAGCCGTGGGAGAGCTCCTCGATTCTCACGCGCTCGGCGTCGGGAATGCGCGCCACTTTCTCGGTCACGATCGTCAATAGCAGCACGCGCTCGTGGACCGCGCGCATGTGCAAGAAGCCCTGTAGCAGCGCCGGAGGTGTACCGACGGAATTGCCGGTCAGGTACACCGCGGTGCCGGGGACGCGCGCGGGGCGTTCCACGCGCATCAGCTCGTATAGATCCTCGAGCGGAACGGTGCTCTCTTGCACCTTCTTGAACAAGAGCTGCCGACCGCGCCGCCAGGTCGTAAAGACGGTGTACATGACCGCGCCGACCGTGAGTGGGAACCAACCACCGTGGGCGACTTTCGTCAAATTCGAGCTGAGAAAAGTCAGCTCGAGGCAGAGCAGCGGGATGGTCACCGCTAGCGCAGGTAGCTTCCCCCAATGCCATTGCACGCGAGCCACGACGTACGCGAGCAGGGTGGTGATGGTCATGTCGAGCGTGACGGCCACGCCGTACGCGGCGGCGAGCCCGCTCGAGCTGCCGAAGCCCCAGACCGCGAGCACCGCCGCGATCATCAGCAGCCAATTGACGATCGGCACGTAGATTTGCCCAATTTGATTGGCCGAGGTGTGCTGAATGCGCACGCGCGGTAGAAAGCCGAGCATCAAGGCCTGGCGCGTGACGGAGAAGGCGCCCGAGATCAGCGCCTGCGAGGCGATGATCGTGGCCAGCGTGGATAACCCGACGATCGGGTACAGGGCCCACGATGGCACCATCTTGTAGAACGGACTCGAGATCGCCTCGGGATTGCCGAGCAGCAGCGCGCCCTGCCCAAAGTAATTCAAAAGCAGGCCTGGCAAGGCCACCGTGAACCAGGCCGCGCGGATCGGACGCGCGCCGAAATGGCCCATATCTGCATAGAGGGCTTCGCCGCCCGTGACGACCAAGAATACGGAGCCGAGCACCAAAAAGCCCAAGTGCCCGTTGCGTATGAAGAAGCTGACCGCGTGCACCGGGCTGACTGCAAAAACGATGTTCGGATGCTTGACGATGTTGGCCACCCCCAACGCCGCGAGCGTGAGAAACCAAAGCAGCATTACTGGCCCGAACACTGCGCCGACGCTGCCGGTTCCGCGGCGTTGGGCCGAAAACAACAGCACCAAGATGATGCTAGCCAACGGTAAAATCAGGGGCTCGAACGCGGGCGTGGCTTCTTTCAGGCCCTCGATCGCGCTGAGCACCGAGATTGCCGGTGTGATGATGCCGTCGCCGAAGAGCAGTGACGCTCCGAACAGGCCGAATGCGAGCGCCAAGGCGTGCGCTTTCGGGCGCAGCGGTTTGGTCGTCGCCAGCGCGGTCAGCGCCAAGATGCCGCCTTCACCTTGGTTGTCGGCCTTGAGCACGTACGCCACGTACTTGAGCGAGATCACGGCCATCAGCGCCCAGAAAATCAAGGACACGATGCCGAACACGTTCTCGGGCGCGCTCGACACGCCATGCGCTCGACTCAGGCACTCACGCACCGCGTACAGCGGGCTGGTACCGATGTCGCCAAAGACCACGCCGAGCGAGGCCAGCGCCAGCGTGAACAGTTGACGTTTTCCCCCGTGCGCACCGTGTCCGCCTTCCTTGGTCGGAGCCAGAACATCCACCGTCGGGGCGTCGCTCATCGTGCCCAGCTCTATCGCACCCGGGAGGCGGTGAACATCCCCCGCTCTCGATCTCGCCGATATTCGGAGCGGGGGTTCGACAATCACGCCACGAATGCGCCTTGCGCGGCTGATGCTGGCCGCGTGACGCGAGCCCCGACAGAGCGCTTCCGTGCGTCAACTTCTCGTGCCGGCGCGACGGATCCTCAGCGCTGCGCTTCGATGGCGCTGGCGGTGCTGGCCGAGGCCTTCGGCTGTTGCTTCCCGTGCCGACTAGTGTAGCTGCCGAGCGTCGTTTTCTCAGCCCAAGCCAACATCGACTGCCCCGAGCCGGCCAATGCGCTACATCTGCGCGGACCATGACCATCGCCGTCGTCGCAGAGAAGCCCTCGGTGGGGCGCGACCTCGCGCAGGCGCTGGGCGCGACGCGCCGCGGAGAGGGCACGCTTTCCGGCAACGGCTACGTGGTCACTTGGGCCATCGGTCATTTGGTGGGTCTGGCGGAACCAGAGGGCATTCGTCCCGAATGGAAGCGCTGGCGCCGTGAGGATCTGCCGATGCTGCCCGAGTCGTGGCCGCTGAATGTGTTCCCGGCCACGCGCCCGCAGTTCGAAGTCGTGCGCCAAGTAATCAATGCGCCCGACGTCGAGTCCGTGATCTGTGCCACGGATGCGGGGCGCGAAGGGGAGCTGATCTTTCGCTTGATCTACGAAGCTGCGCGCTGCCGTCGCCCGGTGCAAAGGCTCTGGATCTCGTCGTTGACCGAGAGCGCGATTCGCGAGGGTTTCCGGCGCTTGCGACCCGCGCGCGAGTACGACGCCCTCGCTGATGCCGCGCTCGGGCGGAGCCGCGCAGATTGGCTAGTGGGCATGAATTTGTCGCGTGCATACGGCCTCTCGCTGGATGCGCCGCTGTCCGTCGGTCGTGTGCAGACGCCAACCCTGGCGATGCTCGTCGAGCGCGAACTCGCGATCCGTGACTTCGTGCCGGAGCCGTACCTGGAAGTCCTTGCCAGCTTTGCGCCGCGCGAAGGACAAACCTACCGAGGAACGTGGTTCAAACCTGGCAAGGGGATCGCGCATCCGCAGCGCTTGCCGGCAACCGGCGAAGAGGCCGAGCGCGTAGTGAAGCGCGCCTTGTCGGGGCGGGCGCGCATCGCCAGTGTGAGCTCGCAGACGAAAAAGCTGCCGCCGCCGCTGCTCTACGACTTGACCGAGCTGCAACGGCACCTGAATCGCCTATACGGGTTTTCGGCGCAGCGCACGTTGGACGCTGCGCAAGCGCTCTACGAGAAGCACAAACTGCTCAGCTATCCACGCACCGATAGCCGTCATTTGTCTGCGGAGATTGCCCAGGGTTTGCCAGAGGTAGTCAAGGCCATCGCGGCCCCGTATCGAGCGTTGCTCGCCGAAGGCACGGGTGTCCGGCCGCTGTCGCGTCGCTTCGTCGACGATAGCCGTGTGCGCGACCACCACGCCATCATTCCGACGGCGATTCCGGCAAGCGGTCACGCGCTCGGCGCGGACGAGCGCAAGGTCTATGAGCTGGTCTGTCGCCGCTTGTTGCAAGCCTGGCATCAAGACTTCGTTTGGGCGGCCACGGAGGTGATCACCGAGGTGCATCCGCCTGAGGCATCGGCCGAGCCGGTCGATAGCTATCGCAGCCTGGGTACCGCGATCGAGCAGCAAGGCTGGAAGGTCCTCGATTTGGGCGAGGCAAAGCCGCCACGCGAGAAAAAGCGTGACGGGGACAGTGAGCACACAGGCGCAGAACAGAATGAGCGCGAGGTCGGCGAAAGTCTGTTGCCGCCGGGGCTCGAGCGCGGACAAACGCCGCGCGTACTCGACGCAAAAGCGCTGCCCAAGACCACGCGCCCGCCGCCGCCCTTGAACGACGCCACCTTGCTGACCGCGATGGAGACCGCCGGCAAGAACGTAGACGAAAAAGAGCTGTCGGAGGCCATGAAGGACAGCGGCCTCGGTACGCCGGCCACGCGGGCCAATATCATCGAGACTCTGATTGCGCGGGGCTACGTGAAGCGTGAGGGCAAAGCGCTGCACGCTACGGAGCGCGGCGTTGGTCTGATCGCGGTCGTCGACACCGAAGTGAAGAGCGCCGCCATGACCGGCGCATGGGAAGCGCGATTGCAGGCGATTGCGCGAGGCACGGGCGCACTGCCGGCGTTTCTTCGGCAAATCGAGGCTTATGTTACGGAAGTGGTGGGGCGCGTGCCTCGCTCCTTGCCGCCGCTCGCGGGCGAGTCTGTCGCAAGCGCGAGCAAGTCGGAGCGCGTCGCGCCGTCGCGATCGCCTGCTGCGCCGTCGCGATCGCCTGCTGCGCCGTCGCGATCGCCTGCTGCCCCCGCGCCTGCACGCTCCTCGGCTGAGCCCACGCCTCGGGCGCCGCTGGTGAAAGGCGAGCTCGATCTCCAATCGCTGCTCCGCGAACGGTTCGGGTTCGACTCGTTCCGCCCCCATCAGCAAGCCGTGTGCGAAGCTGCCGCTGCCGGCGAAGACGTGCTGCTGGTGATGCCGACCGGGGCTGGAAAGTCACTCTGCTACCAGCTGCCGGGTCTGGCTCGCGCGGGAACTACCCTGGTCGTAAGTCCACTGATCGCGTTGATGGAAGATCAGGTCACACGCCTGCAATCGCTCGGTCTGCGCGCTGAACGCATTCATTCTGGTCGTCCCCGGCCCGAGTCGCGCCAGGTGTGCGCGGACTACCTGGCCGGCGCGCTCGACTACTTGTTCATCGCGCCAGAGCGCCTCGGAGTTCCTGGATTTCCGGAACTACTCGCGCGTCGTCCGCTGGGCTTGATTGCGATCGATGAAGCGCACTGCATCTCGCAATGGGGGCATGATTTCCGGCCTGATTATCGCTTGCTCGGGCAACGCTTGCCACAACTACGCCCAGCGCCAGTCGTCGCGCTGACGGCGACCGCGACGCCGATCGTGCAGCGAGACATTGCGGCGCAGCTTGGCTTGGGCGACCGAGCTCGGCTATTCATCCACGGTTTTCGTCGCCACAACTTGGCGCTCGAAGCGCTCGAGGTGCCGCCCAAGGATCGGCCCGGTCGCGCGCTGCAGTGGCTTTCGGGCGAGGGAAGATTACCGGCCATCGTCTACGCGCCGACGCGCAAAGCGGCCGAGACCGTGGCCGATGTATTGGCTTCGGCGCACCGAGCGAAGGCGTACCACGCCGGTCTACCCGCCGAGGTACGCGAGCGCGTCCAAGCCGATTTTCTCGCGGGCAAGCTCGACGTCGTGGTGGCCACGGTTGCTTTCGGCATGGGGGTCGACAAGGCGGACATCCGCACCGTGTTGCATCTGGCGCTGCCCGGCAGCGTAGAGTCTTACTACCAAGAAATTGGCCGCGCGGGACGCGATGGCAAGCCTTCGCGGACCGTGCTGATGCATCACTTCAGCGATCGGAAGACTCACGACTTCTTCTTGCAGCGTGATTATCCCGAGGTCTCGGTGCTCGAGAAGCTGTTCAAGTCACTGAAGCCCACGCCCGTGAACGGCGTGACTTTGCGGAAAAAGTCGCGAGTCGCCAAGATCGGCTTCGACAAGGCGCTGGAAAAGCTCTGGGTCCACGGTGGCGTGGCGGGCGTGCCCGACGAAAAATTGGTGCGGGGCCACGACGAGTGGCGCGCGCCATACGCGGCGCAACGGGCGCTCCGGACCGAGCAACTGGAACTGGTCGCGCGCTTTGCAGAGGGTCGCCAGTGCCGCATGATCGCGCTGGTGCGTCATTTCGGCGACAGTGCGGACTCCGCCCAACCGTGTGGCAGCTGCGACGTGTGTGCACCAGAAGCTCGCATCGCGGCCAGCACGCTCGGTCCGCCCCCCAAGGTCGACGTCAAACCCAGCAAGCGCGCTCGCAAGGCCAGCAAACGCCGCGGTCGCAAAGTGTCGCGGGCGGGCGCGGTGGTGTTGCCCGCTACCGGAGCAAGTGCCGGCCTTGTTGCAACACTGCGTGCCTGGCGCTCGAGCGAGGCCAAAAAGAAGCATGTGCCTGCGTTTCGTATTTTGACCAACCGTGCGCTGGTGGCGATCGCAGAAGCGCGGCCGAAAAGCGCCGAGGCGTTGCGCAGCGTGAGCGGCGTCGGCCCAAAGGTGCTCCAGACCTACACCGTACAGCTGGTTCAGTTGTGTTCCCGCGACTGATTTCCCCCGTGTAACCGTGATATGCTGTCGGCGGTTGGGGCATGGCACAGACTCCACTCTCCAAAGCTCGAGCTGAAGCCGTCACCCGCCGTAGCGTGCTGGCAGACGGGTCGCAGTGCTTCCAAACCAGCAAGTTCACTCAAGTGGTGAGCCAGCTCGGTCCCGGTTCGATGCTCGTGACCGGGATTGGCTACAATAGCGGAGAGTGTGCGCCGCTAGTCACGGCAGAGCTGACGCGCGCCATCCCCGCGGGCGGCCAGCTCAGCGCGTTCGTCAATTTATCCGAGCAGACTGGGCAAGCCAGCATCGCCCGCGAGTGGTGGGCGGATTGGGTCAAGCAGAATCGCCCGCAGCTCACCACGGCTCATATGTTCGTGCGCAGTCGAATGATGGACATGGCGATCTCCGTGCTGGTCATGATTATCGGCAGTGAGATGATCAGAACCCACTCCACCCGGACGACCTTCGAAGCGGCGATCGCCGAGCGCGTGCACGGGTTCCGCGCGTTGCCTTCGTATCCAGATTTGCCACGGTTGCTCCCCTAGCCCTCGGCGGTTCGCCAAAGGCGGCGAGCGGCGCTTAACTCGGACAAGGGCCGACCGTAGGCAGCTGCGGGAGCTATCTGCGTAGTCTTCTGAGCTTACATCACTAAGCGCCGGTCAGAGGGTTTCTAGGCCCGGCCTGAGGCACGGTTGCACGGTTCGGATTCGTGGTTTCTAGACTTAGCCCTTTTTCGAATTCGCCCGTTGCCGTGAGGAAGTGTGAGCTTCATTCACGTGCTCGAACGCCCGCGGGACGGGTGTGTTCGGCGTGAGACCAAAGGGAAATCAGATGCGATCTTATTGCTTGAAGACGTGCCTTCGCGGAGCGGGTGCCCTTTTGTTGTTGGTGGTCACGAGCTCTGCGCGGGCCGAGGGGCTAGCGCTCAACCGTTTCGATCCGGCCCCGGCCGGCGATCGCATGTTCGGGGTGCCTTCGCCTTACGCGGCCGGCCACCTGACCCCGCACCTGATGCTGCTCGCGGACTACGCGCACAATCCGCTCAAGCTGCGATCCGTGCCGACCGACGCGGATCGGGGTGCAATCGTGGCAAATCAGCTGTTTTTGCACCTGAATGCGGGCATTGCACTTTGGCATCGCGTCAATCTCGATCTCAGCGTGCCGCTGGCTGTATTTCAAAACGGCGACGACCCGACTGCCGGTGGCCAGGCTTTCACTTCGCCGAGTTCGGCGCAGTTGGGCGATTTTCGTTTTGGCCTGCGGGTGCGTCTGCTGGGGGAATACCACGACCCGTTTCAACTCGCGGTGGGTGGATACGTGTGGCTCCCGACCGGCGCCAGTGACTCTTACGTAAGTTCTGGTGAAGTGCGCGGGTTGCCGCAATTGCTCTTGGGCGGCCGCATCGATGAGCGCTTCGTGTGGTCCGCTGCGGCCGGTCCGCAGATCCAGGGCAAGAGCAACTTCGCGAACGTCGACCAGGGCACGATGTTCAAGTGGGGCGCGGGCTTCGGCTTCTTGCTGCTCGAAAATCGCCACCTGCAAATCGGTCCGGAAGCGTACGGCGCGGTCACGCTGCGTGACGTGCAAAAGCACACCACCAACGCCGAGATCCTGCTCGACGTCCGCTATCGGATCATCGACGACCTCGAGGTCGCGGCTGGCGCGGGGCCGGGCCTGACCTCGGGCGTGGGTACGCCGGACTTTCGCGCTCTGCTGTCGCTCGCGTATACCCCCGAGCAAAAACAAACGACGCCCGTCGTCACGCCGGAGGCACCGCCTCCGCCGGCGGACCGAGATCATGACGGGATCCTCGACACGAACGACGCCTGTCCCGACGTGAAGGGAATTGCCGACGAAGACCCGAAGAAAAATGGCTGTCCGCCGCCTGAGCCAGTCGACACGGACGGTGATGGCATCTTCGACCCGGAAGATGCGTGTTCGACGGTCAAGGGCGTGCCCGACGAAGATCCCAAGAAGAATGGCTGCCCGCCGCCGAAGGACAGCGATGGCGACGGCATCTTCGATCCGGAAGACGCTTGCCCAGCGGAGAAGGGCCCGCGTGACGACGATCCGACCAAGAACGGCTGCCCCAAGTCCGTGCGCGTGGTCGACAACGAAATCGTGATCTTGGAGCAGGTGCAGTTCGACACCGGCAAGGCCACGATCAAGAAGGCGAGCTCCGAATTGCTCGACGAAGTAGCGCAAGTGCTGACCCAACACACCGAGATGACGAAGGTCGAAGTGCAAGGACACACCGACAATCGCGGTTCGGCAGCCTTGAACAAGACGCTGTCCCAGGCGCGTGCGGACGCGGTGAGGAAAGCACTGATCCTGCGCGGTGTGAGCGCCGAACGGCTAGTGACCAAAGGTTACGGGCCCGACAAGCCAATCGACGAAAATAGCACTGACGAGGGGCGCCAAAAGAACCGCCGTGTGCAGTTCGTGATCCTCGACAAGCAGCCGAAAGAGAGTCTCTGAGATGCGTATTTCTAGATTTTTCTCAGCGTGGAAGGGGCTCGGGTTCGCGTTCGGATCGTTGCTCGGCGCCTGTACTCCGGGGGCCGGACCGGCAGACGAGCCGCTAGGCAACACGCAAGAAGCCGTCTTCGTGAATGGCGGCTTCGAGACCGGTGCGGCGGGCATCGCTCCGCCGTCGTGGACGGTACAGACCTATATCAACCCTACCGGGGGCATCGTGGTGCAATCCCCGCAGACGCGCGCAGGGCTGCAACTGGCCGCGGGTGGCGACGCGCTGACTACCCAGCTAAACGCCTCGAATCAGCAAGATCCGGACTTGGGTTTCGGCGCTTCGCTTCGCTACTGTCGCTACGGCGCGCAATGCGCGCGCGTCAATTTCCACAGCAGCACCGACTACAATCACGGGCAGAACGTCAACGGCTTGTCCCAAAGCATGGTGATCGGGGCGGGTGATGTCGACCCGAGCGATAACCAGGTGCACGTTCGCTTTGCGATTGCGCCCGTCCTCCAGAACCCGGGCCATACCGACGCCGAGCAGCCGTACTACTTCGTGCAGGTCACCAACACGACCAAGAACACGATCCTTTATAGTGATTTCAATTTGAGCGCACAGGCCGGCGTACCCTGGAAAACGGTCAACGGCGGGACCATGAACGAGATCGACTACGTCGATTGGTCGCTCGTGGACATTGCGCCGGGTTCGACGAAACTTGCGCAGGGCGATAGCGTGACGCTCGAGATCATCGCCGCCGGCTGCTCTCGCGGCGGCCATTTTGGTGAGGTCTATGTCGACGGCGTCGGTACGACGATTCCGGGTCTGTACATCAGCGGCGTGGGCCCCGCTCAGACGAACCCGGGCTCGCTGGTCACCTACAACATGACCTACAAGAACGGCTCGGGCGCCGCCGAGACCGGCGTGGTGATCAATTTCACGACCCCGCCGAACACGACGTTCCAGGCCATCACCCCGCCGGCAAACGCGGTCTGCACACCCCTCGCGGTCGGCACTGCGGGGACGATCACGTGCGCCATCTCTGGCTCGGTAGCCGCCGGTGCGTCCGGCTCTTTCCAAATCTCGGTCAACCTTGCTGCCGCGGCGACAGGCTCGCTCGTGTGTGGGCTGTACGACATTCGTTCCACCCAAGAAGCGACGCTCAACGGCTCCAAGATCGTCACCGCCATCGGCTGCGCGAAGGATGTCGACTGCGCGGGCGGAACCTGGTGCAACATCAGTGGCAACAAGTGCACGGCCACGCTATCCAACGGCACTGCGATCCCGACCGACGCGCCTCACACCAACCCGACTTTGAACGGCACTTGCACCACGGCGGCGGGCAGCTTGGTCTGTCAAAGCGCGGTGTGTGACACCGACAGCAAGTGCGGCAAACTGAACGGTAGTGGCACCTGTAGCGTCGCAAACCAGGCCACCATTTGCCGCTCCGGCGTGTGTGACGCGGATGGTTCGTGCGGCTACGCCACGAATCACGGCCCGTGCACCGCGGGCAACGCAGCCACGGTCTGCCGCTCGGGTTCTTGCAGCACGAACCTATTGTGCAAGCCCTCCGTCGGTTGCAACGTGGACGCTGACTGTACGGGCGGCCAATGGTGCAACGAGACCTCGCACGTATGTACGGCGAAGTTGACCAACGGCAGCGCCATCCCGACTGATGCACCCCACACCAACCCCACTCTGAACGGTAGCTGTAGCGCGGCCGCAGCGACCCTCGTCTGTCAAGCAAGCGTTTGCGACACCGTGGACAACAAGTGCGGTTATGACGTCAACGGCGGTCCGTGCACGGCGGGCAACGCGGGCACGGTTTGCCGCTCCGGCAGCTGCAGCAGCAACGGGCTTTGCCGCCCGAACCCTGGCTGCAACGTGGATGCCGACTGTACTGGTGGGCTGTGGTGCAACGCATCGAGCCACGTCTGTAGCGCCAAGCTCGCCAATGGCACCAGCATTCCCAGCGATCCCCCCCACACCAATCCGGTGCTGAACGGCACTTGCTCCGCCCAGGCTGGCAGCTTGGTCTGTCAGGCCAGCGTGTGCGACACGATCGACAACAAGTGCGGCAAGCTGAACGGGAGCGGCTCGTGCACGCTCGCCAATCAAGCGACCGTTTGCCGTTCCAGCGTGTGCGATGCAGATGGCTCGTGCGGTTACGCTACCGATCACGGACCCTGCACGACTGCCAACGCGGGGACGGTCTGCCGCTCGGGCTCCTGCAGCGCCAATAACTTGTGCCAGCCCGCGGGCGGTTGCAACGTGGACAGCGACTGCAGCGGAGGCCAATGGTGCAACGAAACCAGCCACACCTGTAGCGTCAAGCTGACGAATGGCACCAGCATTCCGACCGACGCCCCGCACACCAACCCGACCCTGAACGGGACGTGCACGGCGCCGGCCGCTACCTTGGTCTGCCAGTCCTCGGTTTGCGATCTCGGTGACAACAAGTGCGGCTATGCCAACAGCAGCGGCCCCTGCACTTCCGCCAACGCCGCGACCGTATGCCGTACGGGATCGTGCAGCACGAACTCGCTGTGCAAGCCAGCAGGCGGCTGTAACGTCGATACGGACTGCACGGGCGGCAACTGGTGCAACGAGACGCTGCACGCCTGCACGCCGACGCTCGCGAACAACACCGCGATTCCTACTGACACGCCGCACACGAACCCCACCCTGAACGGGGCGTGCACGGCCGCCGCCAGCGCCCTCGTTTGCCAGAGTGCCGTGTGTGATGGCGCCGACGACAAGTGCGGTTACGATGTCGGTCACGGGCCGTGCACGGCCGCAAATGGCGGCGTCGTGTGTCGCTCGGGCGCTTGCGGGGTGGACGGTAACTGTCGCCCTGCCGGCGGCTGCAATCTGGACGCAGATTGCGCGACCGGCAATTGGTGCCAAGTGAGCTCCCGCACCTGCAAACCCGCACTCGCCAACGGCAGCCCGCTCCCGACGGATGCGCCTCACACGAACCCGACGCTCGACGGCAGCTGCACGGCGCCCGCGGCGGTTCTGGTTTGCCAAAGCGCGGTCTGCGACGGGGCGGACAATCAGTGCGGGTACGATACCGGTCATGGCCCATGCACGACCGCGAATGCCGGGGTCGTGTGCCGCTCCGGCGCGTGCAGCACAAATGGTCTTTGTCAGCCCGCGGACGGCTGCAACGTCGACGCCGATTGCGCGACCGGTAAGTGGTGCAACGAAAGCATGCGCACCTGCTTACCGCGGCTGGAAAATGGCACGTCGATTCCAACCGATCCGCCACACGTGGGGCCTGCGCTCGGCGGCACCTGCACCGAAGACGCGGCGAAGTTGGTCTGCGTCAGTGGTGTGTGCGACACGAACGATGACGAATGCGGATTCGCAAGCGGCGTCGGCCCCTGTACCACGGCCAACGCCGGCAGTGTCTGCCGCTCCGGTCACTGCGGACCGTCCGGTGCCAACCAGGGGATCTGCGTGAATTGCACGGAAGACGCCCATTGCTCGAGCGAAACGCCGATCTGCAATCAGACCACGGGCAGCTGCGTGGAGTGCACCTCGTCGGGTGAGTGCAGCGGTAGTCGTCCGATCTGCGATCTGGAGCACTCGACCTGCGTGAAATGCAATGGTGACAAGGGATCTACTGCAAGCAATCCGTGCGCAACCGAGGCCGCGCCGTTCTGCACCCTGTCAGGATCGGGTCAGGGTACGTGCGGAAAGTGCGCGACGGATGCGAACTGTGCGGGTCACGTCGGGAATGTCTGCGATCCCGCCAGTGGCTCGTGCAAGAGCGGTTGTCAGGTCGATACGGATTGTTCGAGCCGCGAGTGGTGCAATGAAGGTGAACATATTTGCACGCCGAAACTCGCCAACGGGCAGCCGCTTCCGAACGCTCCGGAACGTGTCAGCAAGTGCTCGGCGGAGGTTGGAAGTGCCGTCTGCCAATCCGGGGTCTGCGATCCCGTAGACGACCTCTGCGGCCTGGCGGCGGGCGACGGACCCTGTGCCGACGCTGATCAATGTCGCCTCGGTAGCTGCAACGGAGAGACCAAGCTGTGTCGGAGCGGTTGCTCCAGCAATGCCGATTGCCAGACGACCGAGTACTGCAACGGCGCCGGCGCGTGCGCGGAGCTATTGCCCGTGGGTGCCCAGTGCACCGATAACGGTCAGTGCCAGACCCATGATTGCACGCAAAAGGTGTGCAGCAGCTTGGTCGCGTCGGGTGCGGGTGTGGCGTGCGCGACCCGCCCTGGTGGTTCGGATGCCGATTGGGGTGCCGGTCTCCTCGTGGCGCTGATCGGTGCCACCGCCGCCGCGCGGCGGCGGCGTGCTACACGCTCTTCGAGGGCTGCCGCGTAGGCGAGAGCTTCGCCAAATCGCTGATGACGCTAAATAGCTCGTTCTGGTCGAAGGGCTTTCGCAAGTGCGCTTGGAAACCGGCGTCCAGCGCACGGCGACGATCTTCGACGTGGGCATATGCGGTCAGCGCAGCTGCCGGGATCCCGACCAATGACGGAACGCTGCGTACGGCTCGGATGAAGGCGTACCCGTCTTGTCCCGGCAGCCCGACGTCGGACAAGATCACGTCGATCGTTTGCCGCCCGAGCACCTCGAGCGCCAGCTCGGCGGTGGCAGCGGCCGTGACGACGATCCCCGAGTCTTCCAGGATTGCCGAGACGACCTCGCTGGAGTCGAAGTCGTCTTCGACCAAGAGCAGCCGCAAACCGCGCAGGGCGTGCGCTTCTTCGCTTGCGACTTGCCGTTGAGAGATCGGCACCACGTCCATTGCGTTCTGCGTGGTGGACGTCGCCAAGGGTAAGCTGACGGTGAACTTCGCGCCCTGGCCCGAACCGGCGCTCTCGACGCGGATCTCACCTCCGTGCAGCTCGACCAAATGCTTGCTGATCGCCAGGCCGAGTCCGAGCCCGCCGTGGCTGCGGCGAATCGAACCATCCTCCTGGGTGAAGCGCAGAAATAGGTGAGCCAAGAATTCGCGCTTGATCCCCGCACCGTTGTCGGACACCGCGATTTCGATTGTGGAGTCGACCCGCGCGACGCGCACCCACAAACGTCCACCCTTGGGCGTGAACTTCACGGCGTTGCCGGCCAAGTTCCAGATGATTTGTTGGATGCGCCCCGAATCGGCCAGCAGCATGCCTGCAGAACGGTCGATCTCCGCGCTGAGCTCCACGCCCTTGGCTTGAGCGGCCGGGCGCACGGCGTCGAGCGCGGCCTCGACCGCATCCGCCGGATTCATCAGGCTTGGATCGATCCGCATCTTGCCCGAGATCATCCGCGATATGTCGAGCAAATCATCGACCAGGCGCGCTTGCACTGCCGCGTTGCGCTCTACGGAAGCGAGCGCCTTCTCTCGTTGCTCCGCGCCCAGGGTGCCGTTCACCAACACCCGTGACCAGCCCAGGATTGCATTCAGCGGTGTGCGTAGCTCGTGCGAGACCGTGGCCAGAAACTCATCCTTCATGCGCGCGGTGTGCAGCGCCTCTTCACGTAGCAGCTTTTGATCGTGGATGTCGGTGCACGTGCCCATCCAGCTCAGTACGTTGCCGGCATTGTCTAGCAGGGCGACGGCGCGCACCAAAAACCAGCGATACTCCCCATCCGCCCGTCGCAATAGGGCTTCGACTTCGAACGGGTTCTTGCTGCGCAGCGCTTCCGTCCAACCGGCTTGCACTTTTGCGATTGTGTCGGGGTGATGGACGGCTTGCCAGCCGACGTCGCCCGCCTCCAGCGCCAGACCGGTGTACTCCCGCCAGCGCTTGTTACGAAATGTAATGCTTCCTTCGGGGCTAGAAACCCAGCTCAATTGCGGCATCGTCTCGACCAAGGAGCGAAACTGCTCTTCGCTGGTCGAGGCGCGGCGTTGCGCTTCGCGCTCGCGCTCGGCCAGACTCTCGTGGGCCTTCTCCAACGCTAGGTGCGCCGCCTCCAGCTGCTGCCCTCGGTCGATCGACAAGCGCGCGGCTTCGGCGAAGGTCACGGCTTTTGGTACCTGCGGCACAATCAATACGGCCGTCGCCACGGAGGCCGTCGCCGTCAGCACACGCACGCCCGCGTCCGCCCAATAGATGGGGTGCCAGACGGTGATGATGTCGAAGAAGTGCGTCAGTCCGCAGGAAAGGATGAAGCTGCCGAATGCCAGATAAACCCATGCAAACGGGATATTGCGGATCTTGCGAACCAGGATTGCCAGTGTCGTCGCGATCGCGGCGTAGGCTACGCCGATCAGTAGGTTGGCCGACACTTGCGTCCAGACCATCTCTGCCGACCATAGGTAGCAGTGCCCGTGCGGCATGAAACCCAAGCCAAATATTCGCTCCAGCCAGTGCCACATTGGGCGAATGTACGCGGCGTTCGCGCCTCGTGGAAGAGCCCATCGCGGGCTGCTTCAGGGGCCTTGTTCCACTCTGCGGTGGCGCCAGAGGGCAGGTAGGTGGCAGTAGCGGGTGCAAAAGGAACACCCGAGACCGCGGAGTTTACCGCCGCGTCAGTAAAGACGTAAGCAGTAGCAGGGGACGCTCGGCCTTCTCGTGAATCTCCCCCTGGCAGGCGGGTGATCCGCGCTCCAAGTCACGGCAAGTATCGGGGCGTGTCGCATAGATCGAACACACGAACTGGCTAGTTACTACGTCGGCAACGAGCGCCGCGCAGTGGCCTTCGAACATGTTCATGTAACAGCGGTTGCCGTCGAAATGCGTCAAGTCATCGACGCCTACGCCGATCCGCGCGTGGTCCGAACCGTTGACGCGCACGTAGTTGGCTAGCTTCGAGAAACAGCATGCGCCGCAGTCCAGGCAGGCGCACACGACCTCAGGCATTCACTGTCCGCCGCCATAGCAACCCTGTGCGAACGCCCTGGGAGCCATTTGCGAGCGATGGCTATCGGCCCGAACCGCGGAGAACGCAAGTTCCCCGAAAAATTGAAAATCGGATCGCGCCCTGTCGAATTTCGGTCTTCAGCATCGTCGTCAGTACGGAACCCCGGCCGAACTCGATGAAATGCCGGGAAAATCGCCGCAACCCCAATTGGAGATGAACCCCGATGCCCTCGCAAAACAATCCCCTCAAGACCACGATCTATTGGTTCAGCACCGGGCTCCTAAGCCTAGACTTCCTGGTCGGCGGCGCGTTCCAAATCGCGCGCTCACCTCAGGCCGTGCAGGGCTTTGCCCACTTGGGGTACCCCGCGTACTTCTTGTCGTTGCTCGGCGTCTGGAAGGTCTTGGGTGCAATCGCCTTGCTCGTGCCGGGCTTCCCACGGCTCAAGGAGTGGGCCTACGCTGGGATCTTCTTCGACGTGACGGCGGCGGCGGTGTCGGTGATTGCCGTCGGTGACGGCGTACTCCCGGCGCTGCTGCCGCTTGCTTTCGTAGGCCTCACGTTGACTTCGTGGGCGCTGCGTCCGGCCAGCCGCGCCCTGAAGGCGCCTTTCTCGCCGCGCTCCGAATCGGCGCCCCTCGTCCCCTCGGGCAACGCTGCCGCGTGAGGAGATTACAGCCAGCCACCGATGGTGAGTCGCCCCGCTATCGTAGTCTGCTTGGAAGGTCCGGTCAGATCCGTGTCTAGAGCGGGGCCGAAACCCAGGAAGAAGTGCTGGACAGGATGGAACATCAACGGCGCGAACGCATTCAGCGCCAGGTGATTGCCGGAAGTATTGTTCGCGGACGTTGTTCCCGGTACCGGCGGATCGGCGGGGGTGCTCGAACTGGAGTACGAGAAGCCCAGCTTGGGCCAGAACGAGAAGCGCTCCGCGAACACCAAGTTGTAGCCCGCGCGCGGGCCGATCGCGAACGTGGTGGCGTGCGCGCCGCTGGTGCTCGTGTAGTCGAGCCCGACGAAGCCGCCGACCGACACGTTGTTGACCACGAAGTAGTCGACCGCGGGGCGCAACGTGAGGCTCGTGGTCGAACCATCGACGCCGCTGGTCGATGTACTCTTGATCTGCAGTCCGGCATCACTCGAGATCGTGAATTGCCCACGGCCGCCGAATACCCCCGAGGGTGAATTGGCGGCGACCGCCGGTAGCTGCGGGCGCTGGTCATTGACGTTGACCTCGCCCTTCGCCGTCAAATCCTGTGCCGCGTCGGCTGACGCGACGGCGGTGAACAAAATGGAGGAGCAGGCTAGGCCGATGCCGCAAGCGCAAGCTCGGAAGCGCGATAGTCTCATTACAGAATTTCCGTGAATAGGCACACCGGCTGGAATGCAGGCGGCGTGCCCGGGGCAAATTCCGCAAAGGGCCTGGATATGACCGGCTTCGGCGTAGCAAAACAGCGCAGAGCGGCGGTTTGTCGCTCGAACGACGTGCGGCATGGTGACGCATTTTCGAGCGTGCTAGACCGCCTTAGGTTCAGGCTGTGGTCCGCTTCTTCACTCGCATCTCGTTTTGCGCTTGGCCCCTAGCAATGAGCATCTTCGGCTGTAGTGAGCCGGCTCCGAGCGAGTCGGCGCCCAGCGAGCCCGCCGCGCGCAGCCCGACCCCCGGTTGCCGTGCCCCCGCTGGTGTGTCCAACTCACCGCATACCATCGCGGAAACGGTGACGCTGATCAACGCGCTACCCAAGCCGCTCAGCTTGCCGTGCTTTTTGGAGTCGCTAGCACGCCCGCTCGAGATCAGCGCGACGTACAGCTTGCTCAGCGCGCAGCCGGCGCAGGGCGCGCGCAGCCCGCGCATCTTCTTGTTCCAAGAGCCGACCTTATTGTCGATCGTACCCGCCGGTGACGGCGCCTCGCTGCTCGAGTTCGGCGAGCAGCGCCCTGAATTGCGCTCGCTCAAGGCGGAGCTCGTCTTCCCAGTCTCGGCTCCCCTCGCGCCGAGTGCCCCGTTCGAGCACCTGATGTTCAACTCCCAATTCACCACGTGCGGCGGCTGCCATGCGGGTGAGGTATCGGAGTCCGAGCTGTCGGGAGTGCGCACCTTCGTCTCGCTCGCCCTGCGCCCGCGGGTTTCGGAGCTGGTGAGTACGGCTTCGCTCCAACATGAATTGCAGATCTGCGATCGAGCCCTAGAGCCTCAGCGCTGCGCGATGCTCGACGCGCTCTTGGGTTGGGGTCAGGTTACGGACCGCGCTTTTCCTGCGCAGATGGCCACTTTTGGAGGGCCCTAGTAGCGAGGCAGACTGCCCCGCGTCGGGCTCGTGAAGCCCGACGTTCCGCGCTAGCGCACTCGGCACGAGTTCTGCACTGGCCTGCGCGTGCCTCGCTCATTTCTGCCGCGCATGCTGCTCGCGCTTTGGATCGTGGCGTGGAGCGTGTCGAGTGCTCGTTCCGCGCTTGCGCAAACCAACCCCGTATATCCCCCGCTACTGGCGCCGACGGAGCTGACGAAGCCATCGCTCTGGCGCAACGAGTGGCCACAATTTCGCGTGAGTGAAGGCGTCGCAACGATCGCAGCAGGTTTGGCCTCGGCAGCGATCGTGCTGATTGGTCCGGTCGAACAACCGCACTGGCAAGGGCCCATCTTGTTCGACGACGCCGTTCGAGACGGCTTGCGAGCGAGCGACCCCGAGCACCGCCGGACCTACAAGACCATCGGCGATTGGACCTATCGCTTGTCGCCGCTGTTGCCCCTCGTCGACGTGTTCATCGTGTCGGCGATTGGTCACTCGGACTCGAAGTTGGCACTCAACTTGGGTGGCATGTTGTTCGAAGCTTATAGTTACTCGGGCTTGCTCTCGGAGATCTCAACCCAGCTCTCGGCTCGCAAGAGGCCCTATGCCGACTGCGACGGCGGGGGCGAGTGCGACACGCAATCGTTTTTCAGCGGGCATTCGGCGATTGCCGCCACTGGCGCAGGGTTGATGTGCGCCAACCACACGCGTATCGCGCTGTACGGAAATCCGGTCTTGGACGTTGGCTCGTGCGTCCTCGCATCTGCCAACGCCGTGCTGACGGCGGTGACGCGCGTGGCAGCCGACCGCCACTACGCGACGGACGTCATCGCCGGCACGAGCGTTGGCTTCGCTTTCGGCTATGCGGTGCCGGTCTTGCTTCACTATTCGTACGGACCGATGCGCGACAAGACCGTCGTGTTTGCGCCCGATCCCAGCTGCGGTGGCAACTGTATCGGTGTACGCGGGAGCTTTTAGTTCAGTGCTTCGGCGTGTTGTCGATCAGGCACAGTGTCGGCTCGTCGAGTTGCCACTTGCTTACACCCGCGGACGCTTTCCGTAGACGCCCCCGTGCAACGACCGCTTGGCCATCAGCCGGCACTTTACAGCACAGCAGCGAGTCGTCGCCCGAGCACGTCAGACCGCGTAGCGGAAGCGAGCCGGTGGGCTCGCCGATCAGCACGATCTGCATGTCGAGCGTGTGGCAGCACGCACCCGGCGCGCACGTGCCAGAGCCCGTCTTCTTGATCAGGGACAGGCCGAGCGTGCCGCTGACCACGACCTCCTTACCCAAAAGGACGTCGCCTTCGGTGACCACATCGACCCAAGGCCGTTGCGGGACCTGCGCCTCGCAGGTCGGAATCTCTTGGGGCCCAGGCTCACAGCCTTTTTGAATCTTACAGCTCGCTTGCCAATCGTTCTTGTCGCGCTTGGGCAGTGGCGGCTTGGCATCGGCGCGAAGCGCGCTGGGCTCCGGGTCGGCCTGCATCTCCTGCGTCTTGGGCACGGTGAACGCGGGATGCGCTTTGACCGTCGATGCTGGGCGAGGTGCGTCGGAAGCGCCCTTCGACTCGCAGGCGATGCACATCGCCCAAAAGGCGGCCACGGCCACGAGCTTTGCCCAGCTCGGCGAGCGTAGGGGAGCGCAGAGAGCAGGTAACTTCATCGTCTCCGAAAATAGTCGTCTGATTTCGCGCCGCAAGGAATTTCGCGTTGCCGACTCCAGTCGGAAGGACAAGGCTTGCGCGCTCGTCCCATGCCGCTCACGTCGTTTCACGCCGTCGTTCAACGTTGGTTCAAGGAGCGCCTGGGCGAGCCGACCGCGCCGCAGCGCGAAGGCTGGCCTGCAATTCGCGCTGGGAAGCACACGCTGATCGCCGCTCCTACCGGCTCGGGCAAGACGCTGGCCGCGTTTCTCTCGGCGCTCGACCAACTATTGTCACGCGGGGCCGAACTCGAAGATCGCACGCAGGTTTTGTACATCTCACCGCTGAAGGCGCTCGCGAGCGATATCCAGAAGAATTTGCAGGGCCCACTCGCGGAAATTCGTGCGCTGGACCCGAGTCTGCCGGAGCTACGCGTCTCGGTGCGTACCGGTGACACCTCGGCGAAACATCGCGCTTCGATGAGCAAGCGCCCGCCGCACATCTTGGTCACGACGCCGGAGTCGGTTTACATCTTGCTCACCAGCGAGGGCGGGCGACGGATGCTGAGCTCCGTACGCACCGTTATCGTGGACGAAATCCATGCTTTGGCGCGTGACAAGCGCGGCTCTCACCTGGCACTTTCGCTCGAGCGGCTCGAGGCGCTCAGCGGTGGCTCGCTGCAGCGCATCGGACTTTCGGCTACGCAAAAGCCGCTCGATGAAGTCGCCCGCTTCTTGGTCGGTGTCGATCGAGAGTGCGAGCTGGTCGACGCGGGGCACTTGCGGAACATCGACCTCGGCATCGAAGTGCCACTCTCTCCGTTGACTGCGGTCTGCTCGCACGAGGTGTGGGAAGAAATTTACTTACGCATTGCGACTTTGGTTCGCGAGCACCGCACCACGTTGGTGTTCGTCAACACGCGCAAAATGGCGGAACGCGTGGCGGCTCGGCTCGGCGCTCTGCTCGGCCAAGAAGACGTTGCCTGCCATCACGGCAGCCTCGCCGCAGCGCGGCGTCACGATGCCGAGCAACGTCTAAAGGCCGGACAGCTGAAGGTGCTGGTCGCCACCGCTTCGCTCGAACTCGGGATCGATATCGGCGATGTCGACCTGGTGATCCAGGTCGGCGCATCACGTTCGATTGCAACGCTCTTGCAGCGCGTCGGTCGCGCCGGTCACGGGGTGGCGCGCACGCCCAAAGGCCGAGTTTTCCCGCTCACTTTGGATGAACTGGTGGAGGCGGCGGCGCTGCTGCGCAGCATTCGCTCGGGGTTGCTCGATCGCACTCCGCAGCCCGGCCGCCCCTTGGATATTCTGGCGCAACAGATCGTCGCTGCCTGCGTGGCTGAAACCTGGGACGAAGAGGCGCTGTTTCGCGCCCTGCGTCGGGCTTGGCCGTATCGTGACTTGGAGCGGAGCGAGTTCGATGAAGTCGTGAAGGTGCACTTGGAAGGGCGTTGGGCGCTCTTGCACCGTGATGGAGTCGGTCAGCGCCTGCGCGCGACGCGCCGCGCGCGCTTGACCGCGATCACCTCGGGCGGTGCGATCGCGGACAACGCAGACTACCAAGTGATCCTGGATCCCGAAGGCACTCTGGTCGGCACGCTGAACGAAGATTTCGCGATCGAGTCGAACGGGGGCGATATCTTCCAGCTGGGTACGGCTTCCTGGCGCATCTTGCGCGTCAGTGGTGGGGTCGTGCGCGTCGCAGATGCCCAGGGCGCTCCGCCCACGATTCCATTTTGGCTCGGCGAAGCGCCGGCGCGCACTCGGGAGCTATGCGACGAAATCTCGCTGCTGCGCGAGCAAGCGGTGCGCGATTTGGAGCTCATTTCCGCAGAGATTGGCGACGCTGCCGCGCGTCAGATCGCCGAGTATGCGAAGGCGGGCGTGAGCGCGCTGGGGGCAGTGCCCACCCAGCGGCGCGTGATCTTGGAGCGCTTCTTCGACGAGAGCGGCGGCATGCAGCTGGTGATTCATGCGCCGTTCGGTGGTCGTATCAATCGAGCCTGGGGGCTCGCGCTCCGGAAGCGCTTCTGCCGCGGTTTTGGCTTCGAGCTGCAAGCGGCAGCCAACGAGGAAGCCATCGTACTCTCGCTCGGACCTGAGCATAGCTTCCCACTGGAAGAAGTGTTCGACTACCTGCACCCGGAGACGGCGCGAGACTTGTTGGTCCAAGCACTCTTGCCCGCGCCCATGTTCAAGACGCGCTGGCGCTGGAACGTGTCGCGTGCGCTGCTCGTCGAGCGCATGCGCGGCGGCAAGCGCACGCCGCCCCCGCTCGTGCGCATGCGCGCGGATGATCTGCTGGCCGCGAGCTTTCCCGCTGCCGTAGCTTGCGGCGAAACGTTGCCGCCCGGCGACATCGAGGTGCCCATGGAGCACCCGCTGGTGCGGCAAACGGTCGCCGATTGCCTGACCGAGGCCATGGATGTCGAAGGGTTTCTGGCTGTTTTGCGCGGCCTGCGCGACGGCAGCATCGAACGGGTTGCGGTGGATTCCCCCGAACCGTCGGTATTTGCGCACGGTATTTTGGCGGCGCAGCCCTACTCCTTCTTGGACGACGCCCCGCTCGAAGAACGCCGCACGCAAGCCGTTCTCACGCGTCGAACGTTGGACGTGAAGTCGGCCGACGAACTCGGCGCGCTCGATCCGGAGGCCATTCGTCGCGTGCGCGAGGAAGCGTGGCCAGCGCCGACGTCGGCGGAAGAAGTGCACGAGGCGTTGCTCTGGATGGGCTACGCGACGCGCGACGAAGCCGCGCCCTGGGCAGGCTGGATTCAGGAACTCGCGCGTGCAGGTCGCGTGCTGCTCGAAGGCGAGCGCTGGTTCGCGTACGAGGCTTCGCGAGACCCGAAGGAAATTCTGCGCGGCCGCTTGGAAGCGCTCGGTCCAATCGTCAGTGACGATCCGCGGTTGTTCGAGTTGGAAGGAGAGGGCTTCGTGCTCCGCGGGCGTTTCGAGGGGCGTGCCGGCTGGTGCAGTCGGCGGCTCCTGGCGCGCATCCATCGCTACACACTCGAGGGCTTGCGAAAAGAGATCGAGCCCGTCACCCCCGGGGATTTCTTGCGCTTTTTGGCGGCTTGGCAGCACTTGGATGCCGATCGCAAACTGGACGGTCCACGCGGCGTGTTGGAGGTGATCCGTCAACTGTCGGCCTTCGAAGTGCCGGCATCGGCTTGGGAGTCGAGCGTGCTGCCGGCGCGTGTGCGCAACTACAAGCGCGAGTGGCTGGATGAACTCACTCTTTCGGGTGAGGTCGTTTGGGGTCGGATTTGGGGCAGCGGCGCGGCGCCCATCCGCACCACCCCGGTGTGCCTCGTACCGCGAGACGAGCTCGATGCGTGGCTCGCTCTCGGCACTGCCCCAACCATCGCCGACCTGGGGCACGCGGCAGGCATGCTGCACGGATTGCTCGCCAGCGGAGGCGCCCTGTTCGCTCAAGCGCTGCAACGCGCGTCTGGGCTTCACCCCGACGAGCTCGATGAGGGCCTCGCCGAACTGATCGCGCGCGGGTTGGCCACTTGTGATTCGTTCAGTGGGCTACGCTCGCTCCTGCTCAGTGTCTCGAAGCGTCGCTCGGCCACCAAGATGGCCGGGCGCTGGAGTTTGCTGCACCATGATGGCCGGCAGGCCCCGTCTGCGGAGTTCGTGGCGCGTCAGCTCCTGCAGCGCACGGGCGTCGTGTTCAGAAAGACCGTGGCGCGTGAGAAACAGCCGCTACCTTGGCGAGATCTGGTGCGCGTGCTTCGCACCCTGGAAGCGCGCGGTGAGGTGCGCGGCGGCCGCTTCGTGGCTGGCTTCGACGGGGAACAGTACGCGCTTCCCGAGGCGGTTCCCTTGCTGCGCTCGGTCCGCCGGCGCGGTCCGACCGAGCCCGTGTACGCTTCTGCTGCCGATCCGCTCAACTATCGCGGTATCCTCACTCCCGACGATCGCATCTCACCGCTATCGCGCCAGAAGGTGTTGGTCGCTTAGGGGCGCGATGGCAAGCTCGAGGAGGGGTCATGATTGAAGGACGTTGCCACTGCGGTAAGACATCTTTCCGGATCGAAGGCGCACTGCCTTCGACCGTGACTCGCTGCACTTGTTCCGTCTGCACCAAGCGCGGCGCGCTGAACGCTTACTACCGTCCAGAACAGTTCTCGGTCATCGCGCACGCGGACCAGATCTATCGCTGGGGTAGCCGCCTCGTCTCTAGCCATTTCTGCGGTGAATGCGGCTGTGCCACGTACTGCGAGAGCCCCGCCTTCGCGCCCGACGGCAGTTGGAACGCGAACACGCGAGTGATCGCCGTCAATGCGCGGCTGCTCGACGACTTCGACGCGGATGCGGCGCCCGTCACCGTGGTCGACGGCAAGAGCCGCACGGTGCAGCAAATGCCGCGCTGCGAGTCCTGACTCGAGTTCCGTCAGCCCGCGGTCGCTAAGAACTCGTTCACGGCACTCGCGAACAGCGCGGGCGCGGTGAGCATGGCCACGTGTTGTTGGCCGGCGAGCTCCGCCAGAGTCGCGTTCGGCAGGCGGGCGGCGATGGTCTCGGCTGCGGCGCGCATACGCTCTGGGCTGGCAGAGCCCAGCAACATCAGAGTTCGAATTCGAATTTCGGCAAGCTCCTCCGGATCGGCGGAGAACGAGCGTTGAATGAGAGAATCGTAGGGAACCGTGTGGGCGAGACCCTTCACCATGGGCGCCCACGCGGCGCCGGCTTTCATGCTCAATAGTTCGGCTTCCGAGGCGCGCGGCCCTTCGCGAAGAAAAGTCTCCACCGCGGCCTCGGGCTGCCCTTGCGCCAATAGGGCGGCTAGGCGCTCGGGCAAATCAGCAGAGATGCAGTCGGCGGCTGCGAAGAACACTGGCGGTTCGTAGACGATCAAACGTTCGAGGTTGGGCGGCCTTCGCCGTGCGACTTGTAGCGCCAAGATTGCACCCGATGAATGCCCCAGGAGATCGATCGGCCCCGTCAAACCGCCGAGCACCGCCAACACGTCTTCGATCTCGCGCTCGGGTGCGTATTCCGAGCCATTTCCGCTCTTGCCGCGGCCGCGTCGGTCGATCACGATCACGCAGCGCTCCGAAATGAGCGGCGCCACTTTGAGCCACATTTCGCTCGCAAACAGCGCGCCCGATACGATCACCAATGCGCGTCCGTCGCCGTAGCGCTGGGAGTTGATGAGCGTGCCGTCTGGGGACGTGACCAGGAGCTGTGCCATGCCGCAACTTTGCGACGGAACGCGGATCGCTGCGACCGAATTCGTGCTCCGCCGACACTACTCGGCCTCTTCGATACAGACCTCGCGCGCAGCGGCTTTCAGCCTGCCTGATTTGATCGCGTCGAGCGCCGCCGTGCGCTGTTCCTGGGTCAGCTTTTCTTCGAGGCACTCGATGGATAGGTCGAGTGAACTCAGGTCGTCCGGGGCCAAGAGCACGGTCTTGTCGCGTTTTTGTACCCAGACGCTGAGCATCTTGAGTTTCTTCAAATCACGCTCCTGCATGGCGGTGATCGCGGTCTCGATCGACACGCTGCGCGCGGCGAAGCGCTCCATGCCATCGAGCGGGCGGACGCTGCGGTTCCCGCGGATCGGCTTGTCCTCGTCCTTCTGACAAGCAAGCATGGTCAGCGCCGCGCCCAGCACGGCAGCGCGCCGGATCCAACGAAGCGTGACGAAACCCATCGGAATCATTGAGCACAACCTGCCGCCGAAAGTCACGCGCCAGCTGCATAGGGAACAGAATACCGCGCCGCCAGGAGCGTGCGGGCGGTCCTCGGTGGCTGGCATGCCCGAACGGTTGTAAACTGCCCGGGCTGCGGCGAAGGGCGCCGCAAGATGGAGGCCGTCATGAACCGATGGGTAATCGTGATTGCGGTGACTGCGTCGTCATTGGGCTTCGGCTGCCAGGATGAGGTGCGCTGCGAAAAAGAGCGCATGGATCTGAACAAGGCCTGGTCCGAGCTTCGTACCGCAGCCACCCACCATAAGTTGGAAGGCACGGACGTCTCGACTTGGGCAGTGATCGAGAACAAGGCGGAGCTGCTCGAGAGCTCGTTCATGACTCGGCAGGTGACTTGGAATAGCGCCAAGAAGGCCAGCGATACCATCGCTTCCAAGCTACCCACCCTCGAGTCCAGCGAGGGGGTCAAGCTGGCCGGCTTCCGGAACTCCGCGGAGACCGCGATCAAGCAGCAGAGCAGCTTCGAGAAAGAGTGCCGCTGACGCTCGCGGGTCGGTGCTAAAAACGCACCATGAATGACGCGGCACAGCTTCCCTCGGTCTTCGCTCCCGGCAACGTGGCGCTGATCACCGGCGCGGCCAACGGGATTGGCCTCGCTGCAGCGCGGCGCTTCGCCGGTCTCGGTATGAAGATCGTGATGGCAGATTTGGGCGGCGCGGCGCTGGAACGCGCGGCCGCCGAGGTCGCCGCACTCGCCGAGAGTGACGTGCTGGCCGCCGCGACCGATGTCTCGCAACGTTCGCAGATGCAGCGCTTGCATGCGGAAGTCGAGCAACGCTTCGGTGCGGTATCGGTGTTGATGAACAACGCGGGCGTGGGTAATAACCCGGGGTTGCCTTGGGAAAATGGCGACGCTTGGCAGAAGCTTTTTGACGTGAACCTGTGGGGCGTCATGCACGGCGTGCAAGCGTTCGTGCCGAGTATGCTTGCTTCCGAGAAGCCGGGCATGGTGATCAACACCGGCTCGAAGCAGGGCATCACGAGCCCACCCGGCAACTATGCGTACAACCTGTCCAAGGCCGCCCTACGAAATTACACTGAATCCGTGTCGCACGCGCTGCGCGGCGCGTGCGGTGCACGCATCTCGGCGCACTTGCTGATCCCCGGCTTCACTCACACGGGGATGACGGGCGTGGTCGAGAAGCCCGCCTCGGCTTGGACTTCCGAGCAAGTCGTGGAGTTTCTGCTGGAGCGCGTCAGCGCGGGCGATTTCTACGTCTTGTGTCCAGACAACGCCGTCGACCGTGCGACCGACGAGCGCCGCATGCGCTGGGCCATGGATGACATCATCCTCAATCGCCCGGCGCTCTCGCGTTGGCACCCGGACTACGAGGCCGAATTCGCGCGGTTCATGGCAATGCCCTGAACCGCGCGCGGCAATTGACCGGATCGCGCGGCGCGAGTAGCTCCTGTGCGCAGACGATGTCGACCCCCAAGAAGCCCCCGCGCCCCTTGCTGGAACGCATGGGCGGGCGCTTTCTCGAGTCGGGAAAATTCGCGCCCGCGCAGGCGGACGATCCGATCCACGTACTCAACCCCGTCGAACGAGCGGGGCTGCTGCGAGTGACACGTGGCGCCGTGCTGCGTGCAGCACTAGCGGGCGCGATCAACGCCGCTGCGACCGGTCTGGGCGCCTTGTTCGCGGCGCACGTGCTCGGGCACGAACCGGAGCACGCCACCCTGCTGCAGCACATCTCTTATTGGGGGCTGTTCGGCGTCTTGGCCCTGATCGCCGCGGTGCTCGAGATTGCGTACCTCTACTGGGATGGCTTACGCGCGGTGCGCGCGCTATCGCTCGTTGCTGGCTTGCAACTCGATTCGCTCGAGAATTTGGACGTCCGCTATGCGCTGGCGCGCGCCGCCTTCGAGCTGCCCAATCCGCCCGACGCGACGTTCGGAGTCAACCCGCACCGTGAGGCCAGCAAGTTCACGCTCGCTACGGCGTCGCTCGTCTACAAGCTCAAGATCTCCGTCACCAATTTCGTGTTCAAGGCGATCGTAGAGCGGGCCATCGGTCGCTTAGCGACTCGTTCGGTGTTGGCGTTCACCGCGATCCCAATCAACGCCGTTTGGAACGCGCTCGTGTGTTGGTTCGTGCTGCGCGAAGCCCGTATTCGCGTGATGGGGCCGTCTGCGGCCAGCGAGATGCTCGATATCGTCTTCCGAGGCGAGCCGGCGCCGTCGCCCGCGCTGATCGCCACGATCCACTGCGCGCTGGGGGCCGCGGTGGTGCGTACGAGCGAGCTGCATCCCAATCACATCTCGCTCATGCGTGAACTGCGACAGCGCTTCGGTGAGCCGCCGGCGGGCATCGAGGTCGACGATACGCGCGCGTTCTTGGCATCACTCGAGCCGCTCACGCCCGCCGAGCGGCGCACCGCGCTGCGAGTTCTCACCGTCGCCGCGATCCTCGATGGGCGTTTGGTCAAGCGCGAGCGTCGCTTGCTGCTGGAGGCGTACGAGGCGGCGTCGATTCCACCCGCGCTCGACCATGTGGAGCGACTGCGCAAGGCGTTCGTGAGCGGAGACCCCATCTTGGGACCCGAGCTCTTGGCTTCGGCGCGCTAGCCTTCGCTCGGGTCTTCTGCGTCTGGCGCGGAGCCCAAGCGAGCGCCCGTCACGCTCGTCTCGAGTTGCTTCTTTTGCAGGGCGTCTCGGGCGCGCTCGGCTTTGCTGCGACCGTGCAGGCGGCGATTGGTCTCGGCTTGTTTGACCCGCAGAAGCTTCGCTTTTTGCTTCTTGAACTTGTTCAGGTTGACGACGTTGCTCATCACGCGGCAAGCCTGATTGGATTCAGATGGGCGTTCTGGCGCAAGCGGCGGAAGGAGCCGGGCGCCACGCCATGCTGACGTTTGAACGCACGGCTGAACGCGAACTCCGATGTGTAACCGACGCGCAACGCAACTTCTGCGAGAGCCTCGTCCGTGCTCTCGAGCAGGCTGGCTGCGAGCGCGAGCCGCAGCTCGTTCAGAAAGCGCCGCGGCGAGCGGCCGCTGACGGCGGTGAAGCGTCGCGCAAATGCAGCGCGTGACAGGCCCACCGCGCGCGCCAAGCGCTCCACGGTCCAAGGCTTGGCCGGCTCGGCTTGTAGCAGCCCGAGCGCACGCGCGATGCGTCGATCGAGCGCCCGCCCGGGCGCGGTTTGGCGCAGCAAGAGCGCACCGGCTTCGACTCTTTCGGGCTTCTGCATTGCGCTGCGGATGGCGCACCCCCCGCGCACGACCAAAAGCACGGTGTCCGAATCCGACAACACGAGCTGCGCGCCCTCGGCGAGGTGGTGAACGTTGCGCGGGCGAACTTTCATACTCCGAAGACTGCGCCGCCGCCGCTCGATCGTCCAGCGCGGTGAGCGGAACGGCTAAAACTTCGAGCGCTCCAGCTATGGCAGAAACGGCCCCGAGGGCGCAGTTATGGGTAATGATCGAAGCCGATGAGGCAAGCGCAGCCGCCGACGAAGCGGTGGGGCGGTCACGAGTCGAAAGGAGCCTGTACGAAGCGCGCACGGTGCTCTTGTTTGGCGAGATCAACATGACCCTCGCCGAGCGAATCAGCGCGCAACTCTTGGCGCTCGCCAGCGAAAACAATCGGCCGATCCGGGTATTGATCAACTCACCGGGCGGTCACGTGGAGTCAGGCGACACCATCTACGACGTGCTCCGGTTCATCGAACCCGAGGTGACGATTTTGGGCACCGGTTGGGTCGCGAGCGCGGGAGCTTTGATCTTTGCCGCCGTGCCGCGACAACGGCGGCTTGCTTTGCCCAACACGCGCTTCATGTTGCATCAACCATCGGGCGGCGCCGGCGGCCCCGCCTCGGATATCGAGATCGAGGCCCTGCAAATCATGGCCGTGCGCGCGCGGTTGAATCACATCTTTGCGGATGCCACCGGACAATCACTGGAAAAGATCGCGCGCGACACCGATCGCAACCACTGGCTGAGCGCCGAGGAAGCGGTGGCTTACGGCTTGGTGGGGCGTATCGTCGATAGCGCGAGCGCTCTTCCCCCGAGCAAGGCTGAGCTGCGGCCGTAAGATTTTCGGGTCACGCGAGGCGCCCAGCTCGACTCATGGAGAAATCCACGGTTTCACGGCTGGGCGTCCGCGCCGCCGAAGGCTGAGACGCCGCGCGACGTGGCGCGTGACCATCCAAAAATATGAACGACTCACTCAGCGTAGACCACCAGAGGCGAGCAGTGTTTCGCCGGTCAACCAACGCGAGTCTTTCGAGGCCAGAAATACTGCGATGTCGGCGATCTCTTCCGGTTGCGCCACGCGACCGAGCGGGGTTTGCGCGGCCAGCGTCTTCTCGAAATCGGAGCCGATGAAGCCTGCGCCGCGGGCCCCCTCGGTATCGGTCATGCCCGGGTTGATCGAGTTGACGCGGATCTTTCGCGGGCCGAATTCACGCGAGAGCACGCCCGTGATGGCATCCACCGCGCCTTTGGTCGCGGTGTAGACGGCGCTGTTGGGCGGTGTGATGCGAGTGACCGCGGAACCGATATTGATCACGCTCCCGCCCTCCGGTAGGTGCTTGGCGGCGGCCTGCGTCACGAGCAAGAGGCCGAGCACGTTGGTGTTGAACTGCCGGTGAAAGTGCTCTTCGGTGATCGCCTCGATGGGCGCGAACTCGTAGACGCCGGAGTTGTTGACCAGCACGTCGAGGCGGCCGAACGCTTTCAGCGTCTCGTCGACCAATGCCTTCGCGTCGTCCGCCTTCGAGACGTCCGCTTTCACCGCAATCGCATTTCCGCCTTTGCTGTTGATGGCCTCTACCACCTTGTCCGCGCCCGCCTTGCTGCTGGCGTAGTTCACGACCACCGAGGCGCCCTCGTCGGCTAGAGCCTTGGCGATCGCCGAGCCAATGCCTTTGGAAGCTCCCGTAACAACTGCCACTTTTCCGCTGAGTTTAGCCATGATCGTCCCTTTTTCGGAGGCGGCGACGCTCGCCGTCGTTCGTTAGTTCTAAACTACGGAACAATTGAACTTCGTCAAGGGGTGGCTAGACTGATTTCATGAAGCCGCTGGTTCATCCGGCACTGGAAGACATCACCGTGGAGGGCATCCTGCACGCCCTGTCCGATCCTACCCGCGTCGAGATTTTCGCCAAGATGGCGGACTCGAACGGCTCGGCCAACTGTTCGACGTTCCTGACCGTGAACGAGAAAGCGGTCCCGAAGTCCACGCTGTCGCAACATTTCAAAGTGCTGCGCGACGCAGGCCTGGTTCGCTCGGAGCGCGTAGGGGTCGAGATGCAGAACATCTCCCGTTGCAAAGAGATCGAGACACGCTTCCCAGGTTTACTGCCCGCGATCGTGAGCGCGCTGAGAACTCAATCCGGTGAGCGCATCGCTACGCGCGCGGGCGGCAAGAAGGCCAAGAACAAATTGTGAACCACGCCCTTGACGTTCCGTGTTACGGCCCGCACGAGACGATATGGCGTGCGGCCGTAAACCGTTTGGGCGTTGTGGCGCGTGAAGCTCGGTCGAGCGCCGTGCTTGTTTGTGCTGGTCGCGCTCGCCGGCTTCAGTGTCCAATGTAGCGATCCGCTCGATCTGTGTGCACCGACGGAAGCGAACTTCGGCTTCTTTTCGAAGGGTGATTGTCGAGTCACGCGCGCCAGTTTCTTCCAGGGGCACGAGTGGCTGACTTGGCTGGGCAATCGAGATTTGCCCGAACGCGAACGCTTCAACGACGCCGAAGTGCGGCAAATTGCCGAGGGCAATCGGCGTGTGGATTGGCCGCTCGAGTTGCTCGTGCACTTGAACAATAGCGTGGTCGCCTACCTGCTCGCGCTCACGGAGTATATCGAGCGTCCGCAAGTGCAGCGCTTCCACTTCTTGCTCGATGACACCAACGACACTCAGCAGGCGTTCGCAGACTCGGCCGCTGAACTCGAGCGCCTGTCCGTCGAGGCGGTGCGGCTCTGGCCAACTGAGCGCGTGCGCTCGCTGACGCAGCTCGGGCGCGCGAATCACTTGCTGCAAGACTCCTTCAGCGCCGCTCACGCGGTGCGCGAGCCGGAGAATGCTGCCGCTCCCTGGTGCGTGCGCACGATCAAAGCCTATATCAAGCGCAAGCCTGGCTTCGCGGGTCCGGAAATTCTGTATCACGGCGCAGACGAAGGTGAGGGTGCCACGCTCGGTCATACCACTCCCGAAGACTCGATTTACCGTGAAGGGCGTGATTGCCACGAGCCCAGCGGCGCGGCAGACGTGGAAGCATGCCTGTCGGATACCGCGCAGCGCGCACGGCTCGCCTCGCGCAATTACCTGGGGGTGATGCACGGCTTGGTCGGGCAGAACGCCTCCTTGACTGACGTCGAGTCTTCGGTCCACGCGGCCTTGGCTGGGTTCATGACCATAGACTTGAGTCTGTGCCCATGATCGCGCGCTGGACATGGGCGTTGCTCGGTACCGTGCTGGGCACGGCTGCGATACTGGCGACCGTAGGGCGCAGCTCGCTCGCTCACGGCGAACTGCTGTCGGTCGACGGGCGTATCAGCGTACGTACGTCGTCTCGATTGCTGGCTGACGGCAGCCTGGAGCAGGGTGCAATACTTTCCCGCGAAGCGTCTGCTGCCTTGCCCGAGGCGCAGCACGCGTCGGCCGCACTTTCGAAAATTCCCGGCCAATTTGCGCCTGCCGCGGTAACCCTCGAGCTGAACTCGATGCGTGCGCCGGGGGTGCCACCGATACTCGGCGTGGAATGCCACCGAGAAACGGGCGCGTTGCTGCTGGGCCGCACAGCACATTTTCTTCCCCAGGGCGTTTGGCTGCACGAGCTTCACACACGCGGTTGCACGGTGCTCGGCCGAGCGCGCTGCTCGCCAAGCGCGTAGTCACCGCACTCGAAGAGGGCGTCGCTGACGACTATGCGGCCGTATTCGGCGGTTCACCGTTGCTCGGCTTCGGCGCCGAGCAACGCGATCTACGCCATCCTCCGAATGTCGGCCCGAGCGATTGGGCGAGCTTGGCGTTTCCGAATTTCGATCCGCACCGCTTGGGCTGGGCGTTCGGCGCCGCCCTGTACGCGGCCGAGCCTCGGGCGGGCGCGCTGTTGGAGGAAGCCATCGCTTGCCTCGACGGTCCAGGGCCGCTCGGCGCTGCCGACAACCCAGCAAGCGCCATCGCGAGCTTGCTCGCATCCTGCCCGGAAACTGGCCGGCAAGGCTTCGAAGCGGTGCTCGATGACTGGCTGCCACCCGCGTTCTTCAACGAATCGAGCCCACCATGACGCGCCTTTCCCTCGCCTTTGCCGTGTTCGTCTCGCTCGCCTGCGTGAACTGCACGTTCCATCACAGCAAGCAGGCCTTGTGGGCGGGCTCCGCACCAGCACCGCGCGCCAACGCTACGTTCGTCAGCAGCGAGGACAGCGGGCTGATGCTGTTCGGCATCTTCACGCTCTCCGAGCCCGATCACTACGCGGTGCTGCTCGAAAGAGCACGCAGGCAGTTTCATTGCGACCGCATGCGCGATGCGCAACTCGACTTCTATACCGAGTATTGGATCCTGGTCTCGTATCCGATCAGTCGCATCACCTTGATCTGTGAGCGCGACCCTGTGCCTCGAGGGCAGCCATGAGCCTCGGCGGCTGGTGCCCGCGGCTCGCAGCCCTGGCAACGGCGATCCTCTTGCTGAGCGGCAAAGCAGCAGGCCAAACGCGTCCCGATAAAGTCGAGCCGATCATGACCGGCCCGGTGCTGCCGCCCTCGCTGGTCCGCGAAAAGCCCGCCTACCTACGACTTGGTCTGGGTCTGGAACGCTTCGGCAACGCCTCTCGCAACAGCGACTATCTGCTGACGGTCAGCGGCATCTATCGCTATCGCTCGCTCGGCCCCAACGCTTCGTTCCTGGCCAAACCGAGTATTGGTACTGCGTCTTACGAGACGTCGCGCTTCTTGCTCGGGCTGGGCATGCGTGGATACGCGCAGCTGCTTGGCACGGAGTTCAGCTGTGGCATCGGCGTGCTCGGTGAGCTGCGTTTCGAAGATCATTTCTGGCTGCTCCAAGCCACGCCGTTCGAGCTCAGCGCGGTCGTCTATCGTCGGCGTACGTTCGAGGTCGAATTGACGGTCGGCATGCGCGTGGTCATGGCCGGCAAGTTGATCGACTCGTTTTTGCTCGATCCCAACGGTTTTCACAGCGAAGACGCACAGCTCGGCCTCGACCGGGCGCGGCACGACGACCGCGCCCGTGGCTTCATTCGGCTGATCTTCTCGCGGAGGCTCGATTGACGCGCTGGCAGGCGATGCCGATCGCGCTCGGCCTGTCGTTGCTCGCCGCTGCTCGCCCCTGCGCAGCCAAGGACTTCGGTCTGCACACTCCGTCAGGGCGTCAGATATACGATCGAGACGAAGAGTTCGCCAACGTCGCGAACACCCGGCAACGCCGCTTCGTGGTGGAGGCCGCCGCGGGCGCCGGCCCCGAGGGCAACGTGGCAGCCTTGGTCGGCTTGCTCAATTGGCCGGTGCGCAGGCTCGATCTGTACGCGGGCTTCGGCTACGAGGCCAACCCCTCGCGCCACTATACGCTTTCCGCCCGCTACACCTTCAACCTGAACGGCTTTCGTCCGTACGTGGGCGCGGGCTACCTGTACAACGATCTGTATCGGCTCGGCACCTTCACGCACGAGACCTTCGCCGAGATCGGCTACACGTGGGTGATTCACGACACGTTTCGATTTTCGATCGGGCTCGGCACACGCTACCGAGTTTACCTCGGGGTTCGCGATGCCTCGCTGCTCTCCAGTGAGCAAACCGATCCCGACCTTCTGAGTGAGCAGGCCGACTCTGTCGTGCCCTGGGTACCGACCCTCGCGCTGCGTTTCAGCCGCGCGTTCTGAGCTCACTGGTCCGCTGCCAAGTAGCGCAGCACGAGATCGGTGAGCTCATCGACCAGGGTTTCGGAATCCAGCCCCGCTGGGCGCTCGACCACACAGGCCAACATACTCGCGCGCACGGCCTGATAAACGACGAACGCTGCCGCGTCCAAATTCGTGCGGCGGATGCGCAGGTTTGCGAGGGTCAAGAAGCTGCGGACGACGGCGATGATGCGCATGTCGAAGGCCTGCACGCGTTCGGTGGGGGTGACGCTCAGCCCCTGCACGACGAGTAAGCGGTGCAGCGAAGGAGCCGCGCTGTGCAGCTCGAGCAACCCCTCGATCACCGCGCGTGCGACTTCGCGATCGGTGCGGTAGGCGCCGCGGGTCAAGACGCGGTTCATCATCTCCGTGGCCCGCTCGAACTCGCGATCTTGGAGCGCATCCAAGATTGCCTCTCGATTGGCGAAGTATTGATACAAGGTACCGACGCTCACGCCCGCCACTTCGGCGATGCGAGAGGTGGTCGCAGCGTCCGATCCTTCTTGTTCCAAAATCCGAATCGTGGCCTCCAAAATGGCGGCTACGGTGACCTTGGAGCGCTGCTGTTTCGGCCCTTTTCGTGCGGCATTGCTCTCGTGTCGCTTGCTCATGGTCAAACCTGAAAGTGAAGCGAATGGCGCGCGTCGCTCTGGAAACCCATGATCGAATCGAGCGAGCAGCGCATCAGCGGCTCGCGACGCTAACACGGGGAAGCCATCATGCAGCTACGATTCATTGCCGACCGACGCACTCTGTTCTGGGCCTTGATCTTGTTCCCGGCGTTGCCGGTCTTGTCGTACGTGCGTCCCGCACTCGCGCCTTGGCTCTTGCCGTTCGCGCTCTACCTTTCGTATTGCTCGGGTGTGCTAGCGCACAATCACAATCACGCGCCCGTGTTTCGTGACAAGCGCTCGAACTCGCTCTACTCGGCGTGGCTGTCGTTCTTCTATGGTTGCCCGCTGTTCGTTTGGGTGCCGACCCACAATCAGAATCATCACCGCTATTTGGATGGCCCCGGCGATGCCACGCGAACATCGGAGCATGCTGGCAAGGACTCGTTGTGGGCCGCGCTCTGCTACCCAACGCGCTCTGCGATTGCGCAAATGCCGGCGGTTTGGCGCTATGCGCGAGACGCTCGGCGGCATCACTCCGCGCGCTTCCGGCAGATCGTCTTGGAAACCGTTACCGTGGCGCTCGGTCACTTCGCGGCGGCGGGGCTCGCGTTGTATCTGTACGGCCTCGCACGTGGAGCGCTGCTGTATGCGTGCGCGCTGGGCGTCCCCGCCCTATACGCAGCGTGGTCGATGATGTTTACCAACTATCTGCAGCACGTGGGCTGCGACCACGCTTCCGCCGACGACCATTCACGCAACGCGATCAGCGGTTGGATGAACTGGCTGGTGTTCGACGCCGGCTACCACACGGTCCATCACGAACACGCCGGCACTCACTGGAGCGCTTACCCCGCTCTGCACGCCGCACGCGCCGCGCGCATCGCTCCGCACTTGAACCAAAACACCTTGCTCGGATTTTGCGCGCGAAGGTACGTGCTGGACCCGCTCACGCGGCGCACGAACGCTGCACCGTCGCAGGCTCCGTTGGTCGCGCGGCCAGAGCCGTGCGCCGCGCGGGCGCTCACTGGGACTGATTGCGACACCGGCCCCGATCGCGAATTTCGCGATAATTACGCATAAAACGCCGGTGCCGGGGTTGGCAGCCATATTGCATTGGTGTTCTGCAGCGGCGCACGGCGCCCCGACAACGGAGCATCATCATGTTTACCATCCTGCTGATCGTTTTGATTCTCGCCCTCATCGGTGGTGGCCTCGGGCATTCCCGTTTTGGCTACGCGGGTTGGTCGCCCGCTGGGCTCTTGGTCGTAATTCTGTTGTTCATGTTGTTCACCGGCCATCGGGTCTGAACGACGCGCGCGCAGCGGGTACACGCTCGTCGAGCGGTTCACGGCCATCGCGATCGTCTTCGTCTGGGTGCCACTCTCCACCGTGGCCCGAGAGCGAGTCCATATCGATGGAGAACTGCGCTTCGAGCTGTGCCCGCGCCGCCTTGGCCAGGGATAGGCGACGACTCTCGTCGCCGAACACGGGCAACAGCTCTTCGAGGTTTTGCACGTTGTGAAGGCGGAACCGGTCGGCGCGTTCGCGTGCTTCGTAGGGGGCTACGCCCAGGTGTTCGAGCGCGCGGCGCCCGAGTCGCAGCGCGGACTCGAACGTCTCGCGCTCGATATGGCGGATCTTGAATTGCCGCAGCTTGATGTAGTGGCCTACGTTGCGCGCGCGGGCGATGATCCGCAAATGTGGGAAGTGCTCCTGCGCGACTTCCGCCAACTTGATGCTCGCGTTGACATCATCCAGCGCGATCACCAAGAGTTTTGCGTGGGCCGCGCCCGCCGAATGCAATAAATCCAGCCGCGTCGCATCGCCGTAGAAGATTCGAAAGCCGAACTTTCTCAGGATCTCGATTTGATCCGGGTCATGGTCGAGCACCGTGGCGCGCGTCCCGCTCGCAAACAGCAAGCGGCCGACGATCTGGCCGAAACGGCCAAAGCCGGCGATGATCACCGGCGCATGGTGATGCTCGATCACGTCATCCGGGCGCTCCTCGCTCGTGCCGCGCCCGCTGAGCTTCTCGCTCACGATCAGTAAGAGCGGGGTGAGCGCCATCGATAGCGCTACCACCAGCGTCAGCATTTCATCCCACTTACCCGGTAAGAGCCGCGCGCGGCTCGCTACACCGAAGACGACGAAGCCAAACTCGCTGCCCTGCGCGAGCAGCGCGGCGAACAGCCAGCGCTGTGTTGTGGGCACGCCGAGGCGCGGGGCGATCACAGCGAGACCCCCACCCTTGAACACGGTCAAGCCCGCGACCAAACCCAATATCAGCAGCGGGCGCTCCGCGATCAGACTGAAATTGATGGACATGCCCACGGCGATGAAGAACAAGCCGAGGAGCAAGCCTTTGAATGGCTCGATGTCAGTCTCCAGCGCGTGTCGATATTCCGAGCCGGCCAAGACCACGCCGGCCAAGAACGCGCCGAGCGCCATGGACACGCCTACGGTGTCCATCAGCTCGGAAATGGCAACGACGAGCAGCAGCGAGAAACCCGTGAATACCTCGCGCAGGCCGGTGCGAGCCATGATGCGCATCACGGGCCGAGTCAGGTAGCGCCCCGCGACGACCACGAATAAAATCGCCGCCAGCACCTTCAACACTGCCAGAATCCCGCCGCCCTCGCTCTTTCCGCCGGCCAGTATCGGTACCAGGGCGACCAACGGAATGGCCGCGATGTCCTGGAATAGGAGCACCGAAAAGCCGGCGCGGCCGAGCGGCGCGTTCAGCAGATTGCGCTCGCGCATGGTTTGCACCGCGATTGCCGTCGAAGACAATGACAGCGCGAGCCCCGCGACGACTGCCGCTTGCCAAGGCAGGCCCACCGCCCACGCCCCCAAAGCCAAGAGCGCTCCACACACGCCGAGCTGCAACGCGCCGCCACCGAACACCGGCCCGCGCAACCCCCAAAGGCGCTTCGGATCGAGCTCGAGCCCGATCGTGAACAACATCAAGACCACGCCAAACTCGGCGAAGTGCAAGATGGATTCGACGTCGCGCACGAGTCGCAAGCAATACGGTCCGATCACCGAGCCCGCGATCAAATAGCCGAGCACGGAGCCCAGCTTGAGGCGCGCGGCGAGCGGAACGAACAGCACCGCGGCCGCCAGATACACCATCGTGTCGAACAGCAAACCGTGGTCGCTCATGCGCCGGCTCCTGCGCTGGCGCTCGTACGAATCGACGGACGCGCGATGAAGCTACTCAGCCGCTCGCGGTACTCGCTACCGCGCGCGTGCAATTGCTCGTCCGTCGTGTGGTGCGAGCCGTGCAAAATCAACGGCGGCTGCCAGGTCATGCCGCAGAAACGCGCGGTCTGTTCAATCGGCGGTACGAACCTTTCGAAAGAATGACCATGCATGGCGCCCTCGCGATAAGCGTCGGTGTCACCACCGGTCGTCGGTACCCACAGGCAGGCCTTGCCACGCAATGCGTCGCCGCCTTTGCCGTATGCCCAGCCGCGCGCGAGCACTTTCTCGAACCACAGGCTCATCAAAGGCGGTGCTGAGTACCAATAAATCGGGTGTTGCCAGACGATCAGCTCGGCCTCGCTGAGCACTGCTTGTTCCGCAGCGACGTCTATCGAGAAGTCCGGATAACGCTCATATAACGAGCGAACTTTAACGCCCTCTAAATTGCTCACCGAGGCCAGCAACGTGCGGCCGGCGCGCGATCGATTGGGGTAGGGATGGGCGTAGATGAGGGCAATGCGAGCCATGACGGCAGGGAAGATACACGCGCGCGAGCCACTTTGCGCTCGCCGGCATCGATGCCCCGAAAAGCATCTCTCGCTGAGACGAAAATGGCCGATGTTTCCTGCTCGAAACAGATCGGTCGCACGCTCGACGCGAGAATTCGAAAGCGGGCTCCAGCGCCTGACAGACGCGCTGGATCGCATTCGTGCGCGCTGGGAAGAATCCGCTCAGCTGCGTCGTAGTTCGCACGCGAGACGCGAGACGGAAATGGCAGTTGGAGCTGCGTGCCCTGACGCGGAGTTCCATTGCCGTCTGATATCATGATAGGTTTGACTGCTTTTGCTTTGCTCGGAGAACATCCGAGGGAGAGAGTCGCGGGTAGACTATGGCTGGGATCCTGTCGATAGAGGTCGAAACCGATCGCCCTGGTGAGCGCTTGTCCGTCCATCGCGTGGCTAGTCTAACGGGCGTGGAGTTCTGGTCGGTGCGGGATTCGATGCGCCACTGGGCGATGCATCACGACACGTTCACGGCAAGCTTGGTCGCGGGTCGCCCGTCGATGAACGCAACCTGGTCGTATCGGGGGCGCAAGCAGGACATCTCCACGGGACAGATGCAGCTCATGGAACCGGGTGAGGCACACGCCACGACGCGGGTGTCCGAGCCCGCATCGTTCTTCGTGATTTGGTGGCATCCAGATGTGCTCGCGAACGCCGCGGAATCCATTGGGCTACGGGGCGCCGTGCACCTCAAAGTTTCACAGACCAACCATCCTGGCTTGCAAGCGTCGTTTCATGACCTCTTTACGGGCGTTCAGCACGAAGGTGATCCTGGGTTCGTCGAAGAACGATTTCTGGACAGCACGTTGCAGCTGCTCGAATCGTGCGGCGAGCGCAAGCCGCCTGCACGCCCGCCCGGCAGCCACCCCGCTATGAGCAAGGTGCGCGCTCGGCTTCACGACGAGTTCACCCAAACGCTGTCTCTCGAACTCCTCGCGAAGGAAGTGGGGCTTTCCAAATTCCACGTCGCGCGCTGTTTCAAGGAAGCCACCGGCGTGCCTCCCCACAAATATCAAAAGCTACTTCGACTTCAAAGCGCGCGCCGCCACATCGAACGCGGCTCCTGCGTCCGCGAGGCCGCGGCCGCGGCGGGCTTCGCGGATGAAGCGCACCTCAGCCGCTCCTTCCGCGATTGGCTAGGCGTTTCGCCCGGCACTTGGCGTCGGACCAACGTTGCCAAAGTCAGCACCTCGCTCCCGTGCGCCATCGCGACCTGATCTTGCGCGATCTCCGTTGCGTCCTCCTCTGACGTCAACGGAGCGGCGGTTAGTTCGAGATTTCGTAGCCGAGGTCGACGAAGACGGCGCGATCGAGGTGCGTGAGCGCTGACCGCTCACCGTTCGATTGCCCGGGATCCATCAAGGTGTCCGCGCCGTCGGACTGCAGATGATCCTGGAAGTGTCCGGCGTCGGCTCCGAGCGGCACGGGGCCACCGTAGTTCGCCTGGGCGGCGGGCCCGATGAACGACGTTCCGGAAGTGAAGTTGGTGAACGCCATACAGCTGGCGAAGCCGAGTATGTGGCCGAGTTCATGCTCGGCGATGGATACGAAGTCGTAGGCCGCAGGCGGGATATCGTCGGAAGTCGCCGGCGTCGGATCGAAGAAGAAATTCGAGGACGCTTTGAAGCTGATCGAGCCCGCCCAGGGCTCGAAATCCGCGCCATCACGGCGCGCCGCCAGGGCTGCCGCGAGAGTTGGGTCGTCCGTCATCGCAGTACCAGAGGGGCCGCTTCGCCCCAACCCGGGGATTGCCTCCGAGGTTCCGACGAACACCAATAAGTCGTCGATGTCTTCCTCGATCGCGCTCACCATCAGATACTCGTCGCGGTTTTCTGGGTTGCGTACCCGCAGGCCGGTGCCCTTTGGCACGGTCTCGAAGTCATCTCGAATGTAGTTCGACCAAGCGGCGCCCGCCGCTTCGAGCGCGGCGCGTCGTTCGGGCGTGAAGAAGCCGACGGTGTCGAAGCGATAGTCGAAACGAATACTAAAGCGGTGCGATGGCGCGCCGCCTCCGCCGGAAAGCCCGCCACTGCCCGCGAGCCCGGCGCCTCCCGCCGCGTTGGCTCCTGCCGCTCCACCGTTGCCTCCTGCAAGCGCGCCAGCACCACCGGGATTGCTGCCGCCCGCTCCCGCCGCGCCAACTGTGGCGCCGCCGCTGCCCGCGTTGGATCCCGCGGCCGCAACGCTTTCGCCGCCCGTCCCAGCGCTGCTTTCGTCTGTTTGGCCACCGGGGTCAGTCGAACTGCAACCGTTGACGACGAGCAGTCCCAGGGCCGTACCCACCACTTGACTCAAGACGCGCATCCGCAAAGCCTCCAATATCCACCGCTCGCCCACCAGAACAGCGTTCACTTTAGCACGGCCCGCGCTCCGTTGGTCGCGTTTGCCTGGCTGACCGTCTATAACGATGCGCGAATGAGGGTGAACGGATCGTGAGGTTCTGCCTCCTCGCTCGCAGCATGATCGGCGCAGTCTGTTTCGCCCCATGCTTGTTCGCGCAATCCATTTCGATCGATGACGATTCGGCGCCAGAAAAGCCGCCTGCGCCCCCGCCTACATCCTCACCCGTTCCCGCACCCGCGCCGGTTCCCGTGACGCCGCCGCAGGCGATCTCCACTCCGATCGGTTATCCCCAGCACGCGCAGGGCGAACGAGAGGTCGTACTCGAGCTGACGATCGGCAAGGACGGCAGCGTGACGACGGCGCGTGCGATCAGCGGCGAAGAGCCATTCACCGATGCCGCGCTCGCGGCCAGCAAGAGCTGGCTGTTTTCGCCCGCCAAGCGTGGTGCAGATCCGGTGCTTGCCAAAATTCGCTTCGTCGTGCGTTTTCAGCCGCCACGAGAGGAGACGGCGCCGGAGCCCGCGAAAGCGGCAGCGCCGCTGAGTTCGCCGCCCAAAGCGCCCGCTGAACCGGTGATGCAAGAGATCTTGGTGATCGGCCAAAAGGAGCCGATCAAACACACGCTCGGCCACGCGGACGTGCACGACATGCCGGGCGCGTTCGGAGATCCGTACCGTGCGATCGAGGCGCTGCCCGGCGTGGTGCCGATCGCCAGTGGGCTACCGTATTTTTACGTGCGCGGCGCGCCACCCGGCAACGTCGGTTACTTCTTCGACGGCATACCGGTGCCGTATCTGTATCACTTTGCTGCGGGGCCCGGCGTGTTGCAGCCGGCTTTCGTGGATCACGTCGATCTGTATCCGGGTGCGTATCCCGCCCGCTACGGCCGCTTTGCGGGCGCGATCGTCGCGGGGGAGATGGCGCCGCCTAGCTATCGCTTCCGCGGCGAAGCGAGCGTTCGTTTGATCGACAGCGGCGCGACCATCGAAGCTCCCTTTGCGTCTGGTCGTGGCTCGGCCATGGTGGGCGGACGCTTCTCGTACACGGCCGCGGTGTTGTCACTGCTCGTGCCCGACGTGAAGGTGAACTACTGGGACTACCAAGCGCGCATTCGCTACGACCTAGACAGCAAAAATAGTCTCGAATTGCTCTCGTTCGGCGCGGGTGACTTCTTGTCCGACATCGAAGAGCGCACCCGCTCGACGCAAACCGCGGGGGGCGGCTTCACGTCGCAATCCGTGCGCGAACAACGGACGATCGTGGATGTTGGCTTTCATCGCCTGGATTTGCGCTTGGATCACCGAATCCCCGACGGCAACTGGCGCAACGCGCTGATGCTCGGCCTCGACCGTACCGGCGCCGACAACGGCACCGTGACCGTGCGCAGCCAAATGGTTGGCTTGCGCTCGGAGTATCGCCAAGCTCTCGACAAACGCACGACCTTGCGCGCCGGTGCAGACGCACTGTTCGAAAACTTGGCTCAACAGGACAACAGTGGCCAAGCCGAGCGCGCCGAGGACGGCACGGCGATTGTTGGGTCGGACGACAACGACGTCACCTTCGGATTCAGTCGAGCGCGCCGAGACTTTACCAGCGGTGTGTGGGGAGATCTCGTGCTCGCGGTAGCGCCCAAGCTCGAAATCACGCCGGGCCTACGCGCCGACCTGTTCGTTTCTGGTGGGCGCGTCGCGCTCGCCATCGACCCCCGGATCACTGCGCGCTACACGCTATCCAAGAAGCTGACCGTGACGCATGGGCTCGCTCTCGTGCATCAAGCGCCGAGCTTCGTCGTGCCCGTGCCCGGCTTCAAGCCGTCTTTGGAGGGCGGGTTGCAGAGTGCCGTGCAGTACAGTGCGGGGCTCTCGTACTCGTTGCCAGCCGGCTTCGAGTCCTCGCTGGCCGTGTTTCAGAACGCGTTCTTCAACATGACCGATCTGATTAGCGTGATTCAGTTGCAGAGCACGACCAGCAAGGACGAACCGGATTTCCGCTCCACCGGTCACGCCTATGGTTTCGAGTTGATGCTGCGCCGCAGTCTCTCGCGCCGCGTGGGCGGGTTCGCATCGTATACGCTCTCGCGCTCGCTGCGCAGTTCAGGAGAGCTCGAGGGCCCCGCCACGACCGACCGAACCCACGTGCTGAACCTCGCGCTCTCTGCGGATCTGGGCGGAGATTGGCGTGTCGGCGGCCGCTGGCTATTCTACAGCGGCCTGCCCGCGCACGTGGCCTACGTCGCTGCCAGCAAGTCACCGCCGCGAACGCCGCCTTTCTGGCGGTTGGACTTCAAAGTGCAAAAGCGTTGGTACATCGAGCGCCCGAACGTCTGGTGGGGCCTGGTGTTGGAGGTGCTCAACACTACCTTGAACACGGAGGTGCTGAATGGCGACTGCAACGCATTCGCATGCAAGTTCGATCGCATCGGGCCCGTGACGATTCCGAGCATCGGCGCCGAGGGCGCGTTTTGATCGGCTTTACTCGGCTTTACTCGGTGCTGCTCGGTGCAGGAGGCGCGGTCGTCACCATGCAACCTGCCAGCGCTTCGTCTTCCGCTACGCAAGCGGGGACCAAGCCGTCACCCGAATCGAAACAAGTGATGTTCGGCTGCTGCTCCAAACAGCTCAGGAGCTGATCGAACTGTGGATTGCAGCGCGCGCCGCCCACTTTCTGTTCGCAGAGCACGACGCAACGCGCGGGGTTGTAGTTTCCGCAAAAGGTATCTTGCACCAGATCGCACCAGCGGTCACAACGCGTGGCCGCGACGGGATAGGCGTCTTGGCAGCCCGCGAGCGGCAGCGTGCTGCCCAGAATCAGGGCGGCGGCACCCGCTATCGCCCGCCCACCAAGCATGGAGCCGTTCACCTCAGGGCGCCGGACTGGCCACGTTGACGGTCAGCGTGTGCATCGCGTTGCCGGATACCCAACCGACGCTGCCCGCGCTCGGGCCCGCCGGAAAACGGAACAGCGGTGCACTCTTGACGAATTCGATGCCGGACGCCGCCTTGGCGGCTCCGAGCGGCTTCAGCGTCGCGTCGAGCAACAGCGAATACCAATCGATCTTCTTGTTCGTACGCTGTGTGGAATCCCACAAGCCGTAGGAGACGAATAGTTTGTCGCCCAACACTTCGACCTTGGGTGTCGTCGCCTGAATGTTGCCGGTGTTCGTGGTCAGCCAGGCTTCGGACAAGGTGGCACCGCTCGTGCCGTTGGCGAGCAAGATGCGCACGTCGCGCGCGGCTCGACCTTGGGCCGTGGTGTGGACGATCACGAAGCGCCCGTCCGTCAGTTTGATGAATTGGCCGGTCTCGGTGTCGGTCTTGTTTTCGCCCTCGTCGCCCGCGATCATGAAATAGGATTGATCGAAGGTCGTGTTGTTCTTCTTCGTGTAGCTATCCAGGGTCCAGGCCGAGAAGCCCAATTGCCGGCCGGGGAAGGCGTCCCCATGTGCCAGCGTGTAAGAAACCCCCTGGTCGATTAGCAGTCGTTGATCGAAGTTGTGCGAATAGAACCAGCCCGCGCCGGTCTGCGCGGGATTGCTGCCACCGACTTTGGCTTGCACGCCCGTGGCCGGATCGAAGTAGCCGAAATAGCCAGCTTGATGGCGAACCCCGTTGTCCGCGCCGTTGTCACCCCAGGCCATTTGATGCGCGACATACAGCACGAGCTTCTGATTCACGACATCGAAGCCGAGCACGCCTGAGCCTGCCGCTCCGGCGTTGCCCTTGGACAGGTCCTTGATGTTGTCCTTGTCGCCGAAGACCAAGGTGTCCCAAACTTTGGTCGTGAAATCGGCGCTGGTCGACTTGGCGACCTTCAGCTCGTTGCCATCGACGTCATTGGGGTCGTCTTGGGTATTGGTCTTGAACGGGTGATCGGCGCAATATGCCAAGTAAAACGCACCACTCGGGTCGATCGTGAAACCGAGCAAGCGGTACGACGAAATACCGGTCGCCAGCGTCGTACCAGTGCCGAGCGCAGGGTCGATGTGCGTGATGTAGATCATGCCGGGCGAAGGCAGCGCAAATGGTTTGCCTTTGCCGTTCGTGTAGTCGAGCCACGCGACATCGAGCCCGCCGTCTGCGCGCACGGCGGGGACGATTTGGGTTTGAAAGCCGAAATTCGCCAACGGGCTCGGCGGGACGAAGCCGTCGTCGAAAAAATCCTCGGCGACATTGAAGGCCTTGCCCGCGCTCACCGCGATCGGGTGCGCGGTTATCGAGACATCGCTGACGGGGCCCATGCCGCCGTGAGCAGTGCCACCTGCCTCTGCTCCCGCTTGGCCTGCCTGGTTCGTGCCGCCCGCGCTACCGCCGCCCGAGTTCGCTGCGCCGGCTGCGCTCGGTGCGCCGGCTGCGCTCGGTGAGCCGGCTGCGCTCGAGCCGCCGGACGCGCTCGAGCCGCCGGACGCGCTCGTATTGCCAGCTGAACTGGCCCCGGCCGTCGCAGGCAGTGAGCCAGGGTCGGATTTGCTGCTGCAAGCGCCGAGTGCGATGCAAGCTGCGAACAAACAGTAGTGACCCGGCGCTGCCCCGCGCACGGATCGCAATTTCGAGCTGAGTTCGTTCATGATACGGGTGACCTAGGGGCAAAGCAGTACTGCGCTTTCCCATATAGCCATGAGTACCCGTAACGGCCCGCAAAAGGCGCACCGGGCGACTAAAGTCACACGTTGTGCCCAAAGGTGAGCGAGCGGGTCGGAATTATCGCGCCAAATCGCCAGAGCGGCGGCCCGCGCTGCGCGGCACGCCTGCGCTCGACCCTGCCTGCGTGCGCCGCGAAATGAAGGAGCGCTTGCCTTCGCTCTCGGCGTACAGCGTGCGCAACTCTTCGAATGACGAGACCTCGGAGTTGCGCGCTATCCCCGCGTGTCCGCGGCACAGCCACACCCGTCGGTCACCGAAAGAGACTTCGAGCAGGGCGCGCGTTGGATCGTGTTGTCGACGCGGACTGAAGGAATCACAAACTTCGCAGCGATGCTCCATGCGCCGTAGCCTCCCCGAATTGCTCAGCCCGGGCCAAATTTGCTGGGCCGGCGACGGCGGGAGCGCAGCAGCACGGCCAGCGCGGCCAGGGCGCTCACGCATGCCCCCGTTGCGCGGTGAAAGCCGAGTGAAAATGCACAGCTAGACGCGAGTGAGCGCGCAGCTTCAGGCGAGCCGTTGGCGGCGCCGCTAGCTGACGGTTCCGCGGGAGCACTCGGAATGCCTGGGCCGCCTGCGCTGCTACCGACGCCGCCGCTCGAGCCGCCTGAGCCGCTCTCGACGCAATAGCCCGCTCTGCACACCAACCCGGCTTTCCCGCACAGCTCGAGATCGCTGCCGTTGTCGTTGACACCATCGCAGTCGTCGTCGAAGTCGTTGCATTCTTCGACGCGCGGTTGCCCAGGCATGCAAATGGACGTGCAGCCCAGTGCATATTGCGCGCACCAGCCGACGCCGCACACGACGCGCGCTTCTTCGTCGACGCGATCGTTGCAGTTGTCGTCCTTGCTGTTACAGAGCTCGACCGCGCCGGGATAGATCGCTGGATCGCCGTCGTTGCAGTCGTTGTCGCACGCGCCAAAGCCTTTGCTCGGCCCGCAGCCGGTGCGGGTGCCCGCGCCCGAGACACCATGACCGTCGAGATCTGCGTCGGCGCAATAAGTGTCGCTGGGGAGGGCTTCGTCCGTCTGCCCGTCGCAGTCGTTGTCCTTGCCGTCGCAGAGCTCGGCGTTGCCCGGAAAAATCTTCGGATCGTTGTCGTCGCAGTCCCCGAGTCGGGTCGAGTAAGACTGCGGTGCGCTACACGCCACGGTGTAGCCAGAGCCTTCGGCGCCCACGCCGTCGCCGTCGAAATCACGGTAGAACGTGCTACCCATACAACCGAAGGCCAGGCTGTAGAACGCACTGCCGGCCGCGTCGCCGCGGCTCGAACGATCACCATCGGCGGAGTTGCCCCAGGCCAGGAACTCGACCCCACCCGGCTCTGCCGGCGCAGTCCAACCGACTTTGAACGTGATCGGTCCGCCGGTGCCCGTGCGCGGAGCCGTATGAACCACGCCGCCCGCAGAGAGCTTGGTCCCCGAATCGACGATGCTGAATTTTCCGCCGCGTGACTCCAGAAAGAAGCCCGCCGTATTGCCGTTCGCGGCCGAGATACCGACCGTCAGCGTCAGCAACTGTCCGGGGCTGACGCTGGTCAGATCGGGGGTGATCGTCACCGTCGGAGTCTTGCCGCCCAGGTGACAACCATTGCAGCCTTCCGTGGCCGCGCCGTTGGAGTGAGCCAGCGCGCGAGCCGGCAGGACAACGGCAAGCAGTACGATCAGTGGCGCGGCGAATTGCCGCAGGGTGCAGGGCATCGTCAGGTTCATCGCAGGAGGCTTCGGCTCTTATATGTGCGAAAAGCGCTGGCGCAGCTCGCCTTACTCACGACGCGCGAGGAAGTGCCCTTTTGCCGGACGATTCAGGGGTGCGCTTTCCACCATCGACGGAGATAGAGCCGATGCGCGCGGAAGGTGGTTGAGTGTGCGCAGATCACCCGAGCACGGCGCTGGTTGGTCCGGTCAGACGAAGCGGTTAGTCTGTGAGGATGGGCGCCTTGATCCTGATAGTGGATGACAGCGCCAGCATCCGTGGCCAGATCCGGGGCGTGCTCCAGCTGGTGGAGGGCTTCGATGAGTTCATCGAGGCGGGCGACGGGCTGCAGGCCTTCAAGCTGATGCTCGATCGGCATCCGGATCTGGTGATCTGCGATTTGATCATGCCCGTCTTCGACGGCTTGAAGTTCCTGGCGCTGCGCGCCACCCGCCCCGAGCTCGCGAGCATTCCGGTGATCATGCTCACCGCAGAAGGCGACGCCAATCGCAAGGTCGAGGTATTCGACCAAGGCGCGTCGGACTACGTCACGAAGCCGTTCAATGATCGTGAGCTATTGGCAAGGGCCAAGGTGCACTACGGGCTCAAAGTACTGCAAGACGAGCTCCGCGAAGCGAACAAGCGCCTCGAAGCTTTGGCCGATACCGACGGACTCACGGGCTTGTTCAACCGTCGCTACTTCGATGCGCTGTTGGTGCGTGAGCTGCAGCGCACCGAGCGCTACAAGACGCCGCTCGGTTTGGTCTTGCTGGACATCGACCACTTCAAGCGTGTCAACGACAGCTTCGGCCATTCGATGGGCGATGAGGTCCTGCGCAACGTCAGCCGCGTCGTCACCTCCAGCGTCCGCGTGACGGACTCCGTGGCGCGCTACGGGGGGGAGGAGATCGCGATCGTCTTCACGCAAACGACGGCCCAAGGCGTGTCTGAGGTGACCGAACGCTTGCGCCAACGGTTAGCCGATTATTCACACGATTATCAGGGCAATCGCGTGAAGTGCACGGCAAGCTTCGGGATCAGCGTGTGTGACGGTCGGGGCACGACTCCGAATGCCAAGGAGCTCATCGATCGCGCGGATCGCGCTCTGTACCGCGCCAAGCGTACGGGGCGAAACTGCGTCGTGCCTTGGACACCAGAGCTCGATTTGGAGTCGGCCATCCCGGTCGAACGCGCCCCCTGAGCGCGGCGCGCGGAGGCGACGGCATCCACCCCATCGAACAGGCCATGAATATCCGGCAGCTTTGCGGTCGAGATCGTCCAGCCGCCGGCACGTGTTGGCCGCTTCTGCTCCTGGCGCTCGCAGCCTGCTCGAAGGCGCCGCAGAGCACAGAGCCACACAGCGCCGCGCCGCAAGCGGCACCCGAATCTAGTCGGACCAGCCCCAATCCGCTCGTGGTTTGGCGCTACCAAGCACGCCTCGAAGCAGGCAGCGAACTCGCAATCGAGGGCCGTTTCGATGGCAAGAACGACGGCGTGTTTTCGGCGTACGATGAAGTCGCGCCCTTCGTTCGGCAGGTCGAAATGGCGCAAGGCGAGCACTGGCTGCCCGTCGCGAAGCGTGATGCGTCGTGGCTCGTACCCTGCAGCTCGGGCTGCACGATCCGCTATCGTTTCGCGTTGCGCGAAGCCACCGAGACCCTGGCCAAAGCAGACACCGCGATCGCCTCTGGCGACGTGCTGATCTCGCCACCCTCTACCTGGCTTCTCCGCCCGGCAAGCGACCTGAAAGATGCCGATTTCGAGCTAACGGTGGAGCCGGGTTCAGGGGCGCGCTTCGTCAGTGCTTTCCAGCCTGTAGCCGGCGGCCGAGCCAGCCAATACCGCGCCCCAATCGGCGTGCTCGACGACGCGAGTTTCGCGGCGTTTGGTCCGCTGCACGTGGCCGAGATCCCCGCGGGCGATACCACGGTGCAGCTCGCGGTAGCCGCGCGCGACCTGAGGTTGAGCACCGCACAAGCCGAAGCTTGGGTCTCGGCTTCCGCCGGCGCGGTCGCGAGCTACTATGGAGGGCACCTGCCAGCGCGGCGCACGTTGGTCTTGCTGATGCAGGGCTCGGGTGAATCGACGCGTGGCATCACGCTCGGCGGGGGCGGTCCAGGTGTGCTCGTGCGCGCGTCGGATCGTGTGACCGCGAGCACCGTGGCTGACGATTGGGTCGTCACTCACGAGTTGCTACACGCCAATTTCCCTGACATTGGCCGCGAGCATGGCTGGCTCAGCGAGGGTTTGGCGACCTATCTAGAGCCGATCGCCCGCGCTCGCGTCGGGCTCGTCAGTGAGGCGAAAGTGTGGCGAGACATGGTCGATGGGATGCCGCAAGGCTTGCCGCAAGCCGGCGACCAAGGACTGGAGAATACTCGGACTTGGGGCCGCACTTATTGGGGTGGGGCGATTTTCTGTTTGATGGCCGATGTCGAATTGCGCGAAAAGACCGGTAACCAGCACTCACTCGACGACGTACTGCTGGCGATTGGCAAAACTGGAGCTTCCGACCAAGACTACTGGCCGATCGAGCGCGTGCTCGAGATGGCGGAGCGCGCCACCGGCACGCAAATCCTGCGCGAGCTCTTCGCGCGCCTGGCCGAGAAGCCCGGAACCGTGGATCTTCCTCAGCTTTTCGCGCGTCTCGGCGTGCGCGTACAAGGTCACTCGGTGGCCTTCGACGAGCGGGCGCCGCTCGCCAATCTGCGAAAGTCCATCACGGCCCGTCGCCCGAAGTGAGCAGGTTCCAGTACTGATTTCCGGTGCGCTCAGCGCGCCCGTTGCGTTCGTGTATCAGCGGGAAAAGTTGACCGGAAGCGTGAGCGGCGCGAGTCTTCACGCCACTCGAAGAACCAAGGCCGTGAAACGCCACGGACTAAGAGACCATCGTGCGTCGCAAGCGCACGATGTTAGCTAACTTCACGAGGGTTTATCGCAAATGAATCTATCCAATGTTCTGATGGCGGCTGCTGTTTCTGGAATCCTGACGGGCGTCGTCGGCTGTGGCGGTTCGACGCCTCCGGCCGAAGCTCCCTCTGCCGAATTGCCGGCTACCCCGGCTGCCGATGCTCCGGCCGGCGACCCTCCGGCCGCCGCGGCTGACGCCGCCGCTGCTGGCGCCAAGCACGACTGTAAGGGCAAGAACGAATGCAAGGGCAATGGCGGTTGCAAGACCGACAAGCACGATTGCAAGGGCAAGAACGACTGTAAGGGACAGGGCGGCTGCAAGAGCTGATTCGCCTTCTTTGATCCGAGCGCACGCTACGTCGGCTCTACCGGCGTAGCGTGTGGTCTCATTGGGGTAGAAGCTAATGGCAAATAGGTTCCAACTGCCCAACCTGGGGATCGGCCTCGGGCTGCGAACCAAGCATTACTCGACCATCCTCGAACAGAAGCCCGCCGTCGACTGGTTCGAGATCCTCAGTGAAAACTATCTGCGGACCGAAGGGCGGCCTTTGGATTTCCTGGCTCAAATCGCCGACTCCTATCCCGTGGTAATGCACGGAGTGTCGCTGTCGATTGGTTCCACGGACCCGCTCGATCGACAGTACTTGCTCGAACTTCGGGCGTTGCGCGATCGCGTGAAGGCGCGCTGGGTCTCCGATCATCTGTGTTGGACCGGCGTGGCTGGCAAGAACACCCACGATCTGTTGCCGATGCCGTACACGGAGGAGGCCCTTGCCCACGTGGTCGGTCGCGTGCGTGCCGTGCAGGACTTTTTGGGTGCGCCCCTGGCGCTCGAGAATCCCTCGAGCTACGCAGAGTTTGCCGGCGACTCCATGCGCGAGTGGGACTTCCTCGGACGGCTCGCGGAGGAAGCGGACTGCGCGCTCTTGTTGGACGTGAACAACGTCTACGTATCGAGCAAAAATCACGGCTTCGACCCGCTCACCTATCTGAACGCGCTTCCGTTCGACCGCGTCGTGCAGTTTCATGTCGCTGGGCACACCGATCACGGCACGCACATCATCGATTCACATATCGGCCCCGTGATCGACTCGGTCTGGCAATTGCTGGCGGCAGCGCACGAGCGCTCCACGGGCGTCCCGGTGCTGCTGGAGTGGGACGCCGAGATCCCGAGCTTCGAAGAGACGCACGCCGAGGCCTTGCGAGCGCGAGAATTCATCGGAGCCGTAGCGTGAATCGCGAGGCGACTGCCGACGCACTCGGCCTGCATGAACGGGCTAGCGCGACGCCCGAACGCGCGGAGTCGCCGCGAAAAGCCACGCTCGGTACTGCCCCGGCCTGGACAGAGGGCAAGCTCGGGCTGCGGGCCCAGCAGGAATGGTTCGCGGCGATCGTCAGCACTCCGCAAGACGAGCCCGCTCCGGTCGACGCGCCCACCGCATCGCGCTTGATCACGGCCAGCAAGACGCTCAGCTCGCTGGAGCGCATCGATATCTACCGCCGGGGTTATCACGCGCGCCTGATCGAGTGCTTGGTGGATGACTATCCGGTGCTCGAGCACGCGCTCGGTGAAGAGGTGTTCGAGGCGCTCAGCCGTCGCTACATCGCGCGTCACCCTTCGACGGCGCCCAGTCTCAACTATTTCGGCCGATTCATGGCCGATTTCTGTCGCACCGAAGCCCTGCCCGAGCCGGGGTTTGCCGCCGATCTGGCCGCGCTCGAGTGGGCGATCGTGCTTTCCATCCACGCGCCGACGGTGACTGCCATCGGCTTCGAGGACCTGAGCCAAGTGCCGAACGAGCGTTGGCCCGGCGCGCGCTTCAGCGTGAATCCATCGCTCAAGATCTTGCATCTCGGTTATCCAGCGAACGCGTACCTGCAAGCTTACCGTCAGGGTAAGCCGGCCGCGTTGCCCGCGGCCCGCCCGACGAGTGTCGCCGTGTATCGTACCGGGCGCAGCGTGTGGCGTTTGGAGCTCGAGCCCACGATGGTCACGCTGGTCGAGTCGCTCGCGAATGGCGCAACCCTCGAGGTAGGCCTAGCGGAAGTCCAGGCTTCGCTGGCCCACGAAACCGAACAGGAGATCGCGAAAAAGATCTCCCATTGCTTCCAGCACAGCGTCTCGAGCGGCCTATTTTCCGCTATCTCGTTGTAGTTCGTTGATCGACGCACCCGAAAGGGAACATATTGGAGAGTAGCGTCGTAGGACGCCGTGGGCAGAATTTCATCTTTCAGGGGTATATGCGCGTGAGCATCGGCAAGATTCTGGGTGGGTTGGTCGCAATCGGGTTGGTAACGGGTTGCGGAGGTACTTCGTCGGATGATCCGCAGGCGACCGCGGGCAGCGGTGGTGCGGCCAGCGCGGGCGCCGCTGGTCTTTCGAGCGCGGGGTCCCATGCCGGAACTGCGGGGACCGCGGAGACCGCGGGGACCGCTGGAACCGACGGCTCTCTGGGCGGTGCCGCGGGTGAGGGCGGTGCCGGCGGCGAAGCCGGCGACGACGGTTCGGCTGGTCTGGGCGGCAACGGCGGTGCCAGCGGAAGTCTGGGCGCGTCGGGCGCGGGCGGGGGCATCAACTATCCGCCGATCGACATCGGCGCGCAGAAGACCTCCGACAAGTTGGACGTGCTGTTCGTCGTCGACAACTCGGTGTCGATGGCAGACAAACAGAACATCCTCAACGCGTCGCTGCCGAACTTCGTCTCGCGTTTGGTCAACCCGCTGTGCGTCGATGCACAAGGCAAGCCGGTCGCTACGCAACCCGCGTCGGGCACGGCCGCCTGCATCAGCGGTACGCGAGAGCTGACGCCCGTGACTGACCTGCACTTGGGCGTGATCACGACCAGCATCGGTAGTCACGGCGGTGCGGTCTGCGCGATGCCCGTTTCGGCGGAAGATCACCTCGACGACCGCGCTGAGCTATTGCCTGCTCAGCGTCCCAATTTGCCGAGCTACAATAACTCCGGATATCTGGCCTACGATTCCGCCGGATTGCTCGGCGTGTCGAACATCAATAGCGTGATCACGGACTTGCAGACGATCGTCAGCGCGGCCAGCGAACACGGTTGCGGTTTCGAGGCGCCGCTGGAGGCCATGTATCGCTTCTTGGTCGATCCCGAGCCGCCGGTCTCGGTCTCCCTGGTCAACAATCAAAGCACCCTCGGCCCCGTCAACCTGGCGCTGCTTGCGCAACGGAATGCATTCTTACGGCCGGACTCGGCGGTGGCCGTCGTTATCCTCAGCGACGAGAGTGACTGCTCGATCCGGGATGACTCGGTAGGTTGGTTCGTCGGCTCGAACTCACGGATGCCGCGCTCGACAGCGGCCTGTGATGCGAACGTGAACGACCCCTGTTGTCGTTCGTGCGCTCAGAGCGAAAGTGTTCCGCCTACGGGCTGCCCCTCGCTGCAACAGGACGCCATCTGCAAGACCATCCCCTCGGGCCAGCAGTACGCGAGCTGGGACCAAGTCCACGACTCGCTCAATTTGCGTTGCTTCGATCAAAAGAAGCGCTTTGGTTTCGATCTGCTTTATCCGGTCGAACGCTATAGCAATGCGCTCAGCAATCCGCAGGTTTCCAACCGGGCAGGCGTTTTGGTCGACAACCCGCTCTTGGCCGCCCGTGATGGTAAGGGGCCGCGTTCGGCAACGCTGATCAGCGTGTCGCTGATCGTCGGCGCGCCGTGGCAAGATCTGGCTACTAGCGCGAGTCTGCTCACTGGCCACCCGATCGAGTACCTCGATGGCGCGGCCCTCGAGAGCAATGAACGCTGGCCGCTCCTGCTGGGCAATCGCGCGCTCAATCTGCCGCCCACTGATCCGTTCATGATCGAATCGACGTCCGCGCGCATCGGTCAGAACCCACTGACCCTAACGCCAATCGTCGGCCCCAACTCGACGAACCCCCTTGCCAACGCCATCAACGGTCACGAGCAGAACGTCCTGGCTTTCGACGATCTGCAATATGCGTGCACGTTCCCGCTGCCCGCGCCGAAGTCGTGTGCGAACGGCGATGCCGCTTGCGATTGTTCCGCGGACAAGAGCGGCAATTCTGACGCGGTGAAAGCCGCCAATAGTCCACTCTGCCAGCCTCCGGCGGGCGGCATCGCGGGGACCACTCAGTACTATGGCAAGGGTTATCCCGGCACGCGCGAGCTGAGCTTGGCCAAGCTGCTCGGTGCGCGCGCCGTGCCTGCCTCGATTTGCCCGAAGACACTGACGGACACTACTAGCCCTGACTACGCCTACACTCCCGCGTTCAACGCACTGATCACTCGCATTGGAGCGACGTTGAAATGAAGGCGGTGTCTGGTCTCGCTCTCTCGATTGCGGTCGGCTTGGTGCAGGCTTGCGGCGGCTCGCATACGGACGCCCCTGCTGCCGGCGGTAGCGGCTCAACTAGCGCTGGTTCTGGCGGCATGACCGCGAGCGGCGGCGCTTTGCTCAATGCGGGTACTGGCAATGCCAGCGCAGGCAGCACGGCGATTGGGCCGCAAGCCACCGCCGACAAGTTGGACGTGTTGTTCGTGGTCGACAATTCGTTGTCCATGGGCGGCAAACAACAAGTGCTGGCAAACTCGATGCCGCGCTTCGTCGCTCGTCTGACCAACCCGCCGTGTGTCGACGATCAAGGCGTACCCATCGAGCAACCCGCGGGGCCAACGGCCGCCTGCGCGAGTGGCACGCGTGAGCGCAAGCCGATCGGCGACATTCACTTCGGTGCGATCACGACCAGCCTCGGCAGCCACGGGGGCGACATCTGCGACAGCGCTTCGTCCCCCGAGCAGGACGACCAAGCGCAGCTCTTGGCATCCAAGCGCCCCGCCGTCGCGACTTACCAGAATAGCGGCTTTTTGGCGTTCGACGCTTCTGGCAATGCCGGGGTGAGCGATTCAGTCGCTCTGTCGACCGATTTGAGTGCGATGATTGCCGCCGCCGGCGAAAAGGGCTGCGGCTATGAAGCGCCGCTAGAAGCGATGTATCGCTTTTTGGTCGATCCGGAGCCGCCGCTGTCGATTCAGGTCGTCGATCAAAAGAGCACGCCAACCGGCATCAACGATGCCCTGCTCGCGCAGCGCGCCGCGTTCCTGCGACCGGACTCGTCGCTCGCGATCGTGATCTTCAGCGATGAAAACGACTGTTCGATGAAGGATTCGGGCCTCGGTTGGATGCTCGCGTCCACCCGGATCCCGGGCAGCACGATGTGGGTTCGCATGCCACGCGCTACGAGCGCCTGTGACAACGATCCGAACGATGCCTGTTGCCGCTCTTGCGGAAACAGCGAAACCGCCCCGCCTCCCGGCTGCACTGCGCTCGCCCAAGACAGCGTATGCAGCGTGATTGCGACCGGTCAGCCCTACGCGAGCTACGAAGGCTCGGATGATTCGCTCAACCTGCGTTGCTTCGATCAGCAACGGCGCTTTGGGTTCGACATGCTGCAGCCTCTCGAGCGCTACAGCGACGCACTGAGCAAGCCAAAAATACCGAACCGCGCCGGCGCGCTGGTCGACAACCCCTTGTTTGCCGCGCGTGACGGCAAGGGCCCGCGCTCGGCATCATTGGTCAGCGTTTCCGTGATCGTGGGCGCACCTTGGCAAGATCTCGCGACTCCGGACAGCCTATCTGGTGGTCGGATCCAATACCTGGACGCAGCGGGTCTCGAGAGCAACGGACGCTGGCCGATGCTGCTGGGCGACCGCAAGAAGAACATCGCACCGGTTGACCCATTCATGGTCGAGTCGACTGCGCCGCGCATGGGTCGGAGCCCGGTGACTCCTTTTGCGCTTTCCCCCGCGAGCTCGACCAACCCCCAAGAGAACCCGATCAACGGTCACGAGAAGAACGACGTCGATCACTCGGACTTGCAGCATGCGTGCATTTTCCATTTGCCGAAACCCATCCTCTGCACGTTCGACAACCCCGGTTGCGATTGTGCTCCGGACAGGAATGGTGAGCTGAGCTACGTGCTAGCGGAAAATAGCGCGCTCTGTCAGCCACCGGGAGGTGGCCCTGCGACGACCACGCAGTACTTTGCCAAAGCTTACCCGGGCACCCGTGAGCTCGCGTTTGCGCGCCAAATGGGCGAGCGCGCGGCCACCGCGTCGCTCTGCGCTTGGTCCGTACTGGACGTGGCGGACCGCGACTACGGCTACGGGCCCGCGCTCGATGGGCTGCTCAGGCGCATCGACCAAACGATCAAGTAGTACGCGGCACGAGCTTCTGGAGTGCGGCCTCGTCGCCGCGCTCCATGGCCAATTCGGCCTCGAGGCTCGCGCGATCGCGGCCGATCGTGACGAGCGCGAGCGTTCGGTCAGCCACGCGGAACGCGACCGCGCAATCGAGCGCGCCCAGATCACCCGCGACGTCGACGCGCTCCCAGCTCTCGGCATGCCCGAGGTAGGAGATGGTGCAATCGTAGTGCGCGCTCCAAAAGAAGGGCACCGCGTCATACGGCTGATTTTTGCCGAGCAGATTCAATGCGGCGACTTCACCTTGACGCGTTGCCACCACCCAGTGCTCCACGCGGATCAGCTGGCCCGTGCGAGCCTCGGGAAAACGCGCAATGTCGCCCGCGGCGAAGATGTCCGGCGCACTGCTGCGCAGGAACTGGTCGACCACGACTCCTCGGTCCACGCTCAGGCCAGCGGCCTCGGCGAGATCGGTGGAGGGGCGCACGCCCACGCCAAAGATCACCAAATCCGCCGGCAACTCGCTGCCGTCTTCGAGCACGACGCTGTGCGCGGTGATCGCCTTGGGGCGCGTGCTCAAACGGAATTGAACGCCATGGGCCTCGTGCAACCCTTGTACGACGTGCCCGAGCGCTTCACCGAGCACGCGTCCGAGGGGCACGGTGTCCGGAGCTACGACCGTGACCTCTACGCCACGTGCCCGCAAAGCCGCCGCCGCTTCGAGTCCGATGAAGCCCGCGCCGATCAAAACGGCGCGTTTGGCGCCCGTGCTCGCCGCGATGATCGCGCGGCTGTCGGCGAGCGTGCGCAACGTGTACACGTGCGGCAGACCGCCGCCTGGGATATTCAAGCGAATCGCCGCGGCGCCCGTGGCGAGCAACAATGCGTCGTAGCTGAGCCGCGAGCCGTCCGCGAGGGTCACGCTCTTCGCGCTCGTGTCGATGCTGCTCACCTTGGTTTGCACGAGCTCGATCCGCTGCTCGCGGTAGAAATCTTCGGAACGGAGCGGGATCCACTCTTCGGGCGCAGTACCCGCCAAGTAATCTTTGGATAGGTTCGGGCGATCGACAGGCAGTGAACTCTCGGCACCGACGAGCGTGAGCTTTCCGGCGTAGCCCTCGCGGCGCAGCTTCTCGGCAGCCGAGTTGCCCGCCGCGCCAGCGCCGACGATTACGATCGTGTCGGGCTGGGCGATGGCTCGAGCCGGCCCCGCTGCGGGCTGCTTGCCGAGCACGAACAGCTTGCCGTCGCGTTGTTCGACTTGGTAGCAGGCCAGTGGATCGCGCGCGGGTGCGCGCAATGCTTCGCCGGTTTCGAGCGAAAAGCAGGCGTGGTGATAGGGGCAGCGCACCGTGTCGCCAACCAGAAGGCCGTCTGCCAAAGGCGCGCCGTAGTGGGTGCAGTGAGCGCCAATCGCGAATACCTTCGCGGACGAGCGCGCCAAGAGTACGGCTTCGCCGTTCGTGTGTCCGACGAGCATTTGCCCCTCGGCCAACGAATTCGCGTCGAGACCCTCGCCGAGGTCCGGCCCAGTCAGTTCTTGATTGCTTGCCATGCGCGTCTCCCTCGATGAGACCGCTACTCCAAGCCTCGGTGCAGCGCTAGGGGGCGAAGATCACCTCGCTCGCTCACTTATTTTGGTCCGCGCTCGGCGCGGGCTTTTCAGCCTCGCTGGCGCGGACACGGAGCACGCCGTGCTCCTGCAAGATGCGGAGCTTGGTGCGCGTGGCCAACGGTAGGCTCTCGAAGTCACTCTCCGCGACTTCGTTTTCGCCGCGCTGAATTGCAATCCCCGTCGAAGCTTGGAATTGCTCTGTCGATTCGATCAGCATCCGGTCCTCACGCTACCTGGGCTCGTCATACACTACGGATCTTTGTCGTCGGGCGTTGAGGGCTACAGGCATGCAAAAGTCACATTCCGCTGCGAACGCCGATGGCGCCGTTCAGTTGCCTCCGCAACGCTCATACGGTGAGCAGTGTTCCCGACTTCGGAAATGCATCAACAAACCGTTTCGGGCTGAATTTTCCCGAATTTCTTGCTAATTCAGCCAAGCTTGAATAAGGCAGCAGAGCTGCCAAAGGCTCTAAGGTGCGGCCCCCGAGGCGCGGTCGACCCGCTCCTCCGGCGGACGTGCTATTCGGGGCAGCTAGCACTGACCGCACGCCTGAACGGCTGCGGTGTTTTCCCAAGCAATCATCGTGGCAAGCAGTCTCGAATCTCTCCTCGCCGAAGGCGTCATCAGCGAGATCTACGGTCGTCTCAAGAGTGGCAAGGAGGCCGAGGTTTTCGCGGTCGCCTACGGCGACGAGGTGGTAGCCGCCAAGGTCTACAAGGACCGCGCGCAACGCAGCTTCAAGAGTAATTCAGCGTACAAGGAAGGCCGAGCGGTCAGGAACACGCGCTCGCAGCGCGCCATGGATCGCGGCTCCAAGTTCGGCCAAGAAGCTGCCGAGGACGCGTGGAAGGCCGAAGAGGCAAACGCCCTGTACAAGTTGCACGCGGCGGGCGTGCGCGTGCCGAAGCCAGTCATGTATCTGGAAGGCGTCTTGTTCATGGAGCTGGTACGCGGCTTCGACGGGGAAGTGGCGCCGCGCCTGATCGACACCCAGCTCGACCCGGCGCAAGCGCACGCGGCCTACTTGGACATGCTGTCGCAGCTGGTGCGCATTCTGTCGTGCGACCTGATCCACGGCGATTTATCGCCCTACAACGTACTCTGGGCGGAGTCGGGCGCGACCATCATCGATTTCCCGCAGATCGTTTCGGCCGCGCAAAATAGCCAGTCCGAGTCGTTCTTCATTCGTGACGCACGCAACATCCTCGGTCATTTCGCGGCCATCGATCCCAGCTTGCGTGGGCGCCTAAACAGTGACCCCCGTGAGATTTGGCGCGCCTACGTGCGGCGCGAATTATCGCCCGAGTTTCTACCCACGGGCCGTCCGCCTGCTCCGGAACCGCGACCGCGCTTCGTCGATCATCAGTCCCCCCGCGAACGAGACGATCGCGGCCGGCAACAGAACCGCGGCCCGCAACCGAACCGCGGTCCCCAGCAGGATCGCGGCCCGCAGCAATACCGCGGCCCGCAACCGAACCGCGGTCCTCAGCAAGATCGCGGCCCGCAACCGAACCGCGGTCCCCAGCAGGATCGCGGCCCGCAACCGAACCGCGGTCCCCAGCAGGATCGCGGCCCGCAACCGAACCGCGGTCCTCAGCAGGATCGCGGCCCGCAGCACAATCGCGGCCCGCAGCAGGATCGCGGCCCGCAGCACAATCGCGGCCCGCAGCAGGATCGCGGCCCGCAGCAGGATCGCGGCCCGCAACAGAACCGTGGTCCTCAGCAGGATCGCGGCCCGCAGCACAATCGCGGCCCGCAGCAGGATCGCGGCCCGCAACAGAGCCGTGGTCCGCAGCAAGAGCGCGGTCCTCAGAATCGCGCGCCCCAGCTGCACATGGCGTCTGCGCGCGCGAACCTCGCGTCCCAATCGCGTGAGGATCAACCGCGCCGCCCGCGTGAGGAACCGCGCCGCCCACAACGCGCTCCTCAGCGCGGCCCCGAGGTCATCGTGCTCACGCGTCGTGCGCCGGACACTGCCAGCGCCGGAGAGCGCGTCGAGCGTCAAGAGCCGCCGCCGGTGTCCGCAGAGCATCGCGATCCGCCGCGCGACGCGGCACGCCGTCGTCGCTCGCCGTGATTGCTTCGCGCCGCTGAACGGGTCGAGCTACGCTCCCGCCGACCTTGGCACGCTTCCCTTTTTCCCCCGCCAGTGTGCTGGCGCCCATGGAGGGCGTCACGAACGCAGCCGTGCGTGAAGTGCTGGCCGGCTATGGTCCGGTAGGCTTGGTTTGCACCGAGTTCGTGCGCATCTCGGGTGGGCGCATTTCGCCGTCGTACCTGCGCAAACAGGTCGAGAAGTTGCCGACCGTCGCCTTGAGCGTCCAAGTGATGGGCAACGACCCGGAACTGATGGCGGAGGCCGGCGCGGTCGTGGCCGGTGCCGGTGCTGATGTCGTCGATTTGAACCTCGGTTGTCCGACGGGTGCGGCGGTGCGCAAGGGCGTTGGCGCCGCGCTGCTCAAACAGCCGGAGTTGCTCGCGCGCTTGTTGAGCACGATGCGGCGTGGCGTGCCTGGCCTACTGTCCGCCAAGCTGCGCGCTGGTTTCGATACGACCGACGACGCGGTGAGCAACGCACGCCTCGTACAAGACTGCGGGCTCGACTACATGGCGGTCCACCCGCGCCGCCGCGTCGATCACTATCGCGGCACCGCGGACTGGCGCATCGTCACCCGAATCAAGAAAGAGCTGTCCATCCCGGTGGTGGGCAACGGCGACATTTGGTACGCGCAATCAGCGCTGCGAATGTTCGAAGAGACCGCCTGCGACGCGGTGATGCTCGGTCGCCCCGCGCTGCGGAACCCCTGGATCTTCCGACAAATCGCCGAGCTGCTCGCGGGCCGCGAGCCGTATCGACCAACCGGCGTCGACCTGGCGCAGCACTTCCTTCGTTTGGCAAACGCCCTCGGCTCGCGCGATCCCGGCGCCTGCAATCCGCTCGGCCCGCTCAAAGAACAACTCGGCTATCTGTGTCGCTCAGTGCGAGATGGCGCGACCCTGCAGCGCCGCCTGCAGCGCATCCTCACCCTGGAGCTATTCCTGGAAGCAGCCGAAGAAGCCTTCAGCGCGTTACCGATCGAAGATCTCGATTTGGGCGCGCGCGCCGCGCAGACTTAGTTTTGATGGTCATTGCGCCAGGCAAGCTTGGCCGAGGAGGAAACATGAGTTGAAACCTCGAAAGTAACCCGGCGGGTAACCAGTCCCGCGCAGCAAAGGTTGGCCACCAGCTGCAAGCGAGTCTTGCGTGGTTCGTCGTGAGGCGGGCTGCGAAGCGTAGACAGCGAGCACTGAGGCCGCGTGATTGAGCCCCGAAAGAAACTAGTCGCTGGAGCCCTCGAGGTTGACCAAAG